>JAEIGA010009949.1_pt1 | contig 14413 bp, 11 predicted proteins | sample 9270691 | NCBI WGS metagenome assembly JAEIGA01 (sample SAMN17057246, study PRJNA624740) | gut metagenome | biome: biome; isolation source: fecal sample | host: Bos grunniens | place: China: Xizang | collected 2019 | reverse complement strand
TTTTGTTGCTTTTTTTGCAACTCTGAAAGTGTATTTTCCTTCTTGCATATCAGCGCTACTTTTTTCAGTAACAACTGGAGCTAATATAATTTCTTCTGCTACCATAATTATGCGTACACCTCCTCTAATTTTTTGATTGTATCAACTGTTAATACTAATTTTTTGTATTTTAATAAGTCGAATACGTTAATTGTATTTACTGAACTTGTTCTTACGTCTGCTAAGTTTCTAGCTGATTTTTGAACGATTTCATTGTTTGTTGGTAATACTACTAATGCTGTTGCATCAACTTTTAAGTTTTTCATAGCATCTGCCATTTGTTTTGTTTTGATTTCTTTGAAATCAAATTTATCAACAACTACTAAATTGTTTTCTAAAACTTTTGAGCTTAATAATGATTTAATAGCTAATTGTCTTTCTTTTTTGTTTACTCTATATTTATATGATCTTGGTTTTGGTCCTAATGCAATACCACCTTTGATCCATTGTGGAGCTCTGATAGATCCTTGTCTAGCTCTACCTGTTCCTTTTTGTCTCCAAGGTTTTCTTCCACCGCCTCTTACTTCAGATCTTGTTTTTGTGCTTTGTGTACCTTGTCTTTGATTAGCTAAATAGTTAACTAATACTGTGTGTACAACTGCTTCATTTGGTTCGATTCCGAAGATTTCTTCTTTTAAATCTACTGTGCTAACCTTTTTTCCGTTTACATTATATACATCTATACTAGGCATTTAATCTTCCTCCTTCCCTCTATTTAGATGCTTTAACTGCATTTCTTATTTTTAATATGCTACCTTTATTTCCAGGTACTGAACCTTTAATTAAAATAGCGTTTTTATCTAAGTCTACTTTTACAACTTCTAAGTTTTGTACAGTAACTTTTTCAACACCCATATGTCCTGGTAATTTTTTACCTTTAAATACTCTACCTGGTGTTGATGTAGATCCCATAGATCCTGGTCTTCTATGATACATAGAACCATGTCCCATAGGTCCTCTGTGTTGTCCATGACGTTTGATAACACCTTGGAATCCTTTTCCTTTTGTGATTCCTTGGATATCAACTTTATCACCGATAGCAAAAGTATCAACTTTAATTTCGTCTCCTACTTTTACATCTAAGCATTCTTCACATGCTCTAAATTCTCTTAAATGTTTAACAGCAGCTAATTTTGCTCTTTTGAAGTGTCCTGCTACTGGTTTGTTAACTTTGTTTTCTTTAACTGATCCAAATCCTAATTGAACAGCTGTGTATCCGTCTGTTTCAACTGTTTTGATTTGAACTACTGGACATGGTCCAGCTTCTATAACTGTTACTGGAATAACATTTCCTTTTTCATCGAATATTTGTGTCATTCCAACTTTTTTTCCGATTAATGTTTTCATTACTTTCTTTTCCTCCTACTATTGGCTGAAACACATTAAAAATTTCAGCTTGGTTTGATTTTTAAAATAATTTCTTCTTATTATAATTTGATTTCGATATCAACACCTGCTGGTAACTCTAATTTCATTAAGCTATCAACTGTTTTTTGTGTTGGATAAAGAATATCAATAACTCTTTTGTGTGTTCTCATTTCAAATTGTTCTCTTGAATCTTTGTGTTTGTGTGGAGAACGTAATATTGTTACGATTTCTTTCTCTGTTGGAAGTGGAATAGGTCCTGAAACTTTTGCTCCTGTTCTCTTAGCAGTATCAACTATTTTTTCAGCTGACTGATCTAAAACAACATAATCATAAGCTTTTAATCTAATTCTGATTTTGTCACTTCCTACTTTTGTGTTTGATGTTGCCATTTAAATTTTCCCTCCTTAATTAAATATTATGGCTAACGGCAAGTTAACAACGTACCCTGGTGTTTCTTTTAACCCCATTTTAAAATCCAAGCTATCTTTAGTATTCAATATTAAACTGAAACGTAAAATGTCTTGGATAAGTATGTACATTTATCAAACTTATCGCCCGGTCTAAGCCTAGACATGCTCCACAGAAGTTCCCTCCACTTATAGTGTAGCCACATTCTGCTTCTTCGCTTTATCTCATGCTAAATAATTATACTACGGGTACAAGCCTTTGTCAACACTTTTTAAATAAAATTTTACAATTTTTTTACAATAAAAAATAAGAAGAAAATTCACATTTCCTTCTTATTATATATATGTATTTTTATTAATCTAATAATGAGCATTCAATTTTTGTTTTACCTGTTAATTTACCATTAATATATTTTAATAAACTTACTGTTGAATCACCAGTTGCATGTGGTATTTCCACTAATACTTCCATAACACCATCATTATCTACATCAAGTATATCTACATTATCTAATGATAAATAATATTCTGCATTAGCTCCTTTTCTCCATTTGCTCTTTTCAATAGAAGCTAGATCATCAACAAACGCTCCTTTTGAATCATAGAATGATATCTTTGAGTAACCAGTTTGTTTATTAGCAAATATTACTATATATTCTTCAACACCATTTCCATCTAAATCAGTAATAATTGTTTTTACTGTATCATAATTTGTAAATCCAGTATTAGTAATTACTGATGGAACAGTATTAATTACTTTAACTTCTCTAGGGATAGCTTCATAGTTTTCAGATATTGCTACTTTACCAACACCTTCAATTTTTACTAAACCATCATATAATTGTGTTGAGAATGTTCCAAGTTTTGAATCTTTATATGAATAATGTTCATAACTATAATATGTAATAATATATTTATCAGATTCATCTATTTTGTTATCTATATATTTTAATTTTACTTCATCCATTTTAGATGTATCTAAAATTAAACCTTTATATAAAACAACTAATTCTTCATTCATTAATTTTCTATCATCAGTTACTTCTGTTGCTACTGTATTTGAGTTTCCTGTAAGACCTGTACTTTCCATAACGCCTACAATCTCATTTGCAACAGTTGTACCTTCTTCATCAGCTAAATTTTCATATTCAGCTAAGTTTTGTAAAAGTTCATTATATTGTTGATCTATGTTATCTTTTGTATTATGAATTAAATAATAAGCAAGTATTCCTGTAGCAACTACTAATACAAAGAATGCAAATAATACAGCATTTCCTACTGTTCCTATTTTAACTTTTACAGTATCAGTTTCCGCTTTAATTTCATCTTTGATTTCTTTTACTACAGAACTTTTTTCTTCTTTAACTTCTACTTTGCTTTCTTGGCTGTTTTCGATTTTATTTTCTTCATCTTTTTTATTTAAGTCTTGCATAGTACTTCTCCTTTGTCTTTTATTAAAACATTCAAAATGTATTTTAACATAGATCTACCAATATTTTAAGTAATATCACTAAAGCTTCACACAAAAATTACAATATATCAGCTGAATTAATGTATTCTACGATTCTTGCAATTTCATTTGCCATTGTATCTTGATATTTAGGTTCTTCAACAAATCCTGGTGTAGAAACATCATAACCATATTTATTTAAGAATCTATAAGTTTCAATTTCTATTACTGCACGTTTTGATAATCTCTTATCCAATGGTAAGTTTTTACCTTCACGTTTTTCAATAATACCTTCAACTTTATAATCAATAACTACATAATTTCTCTTTAGCTCTTCTTTAAGTTCAGCTAAATCCATTACATCGTCTTCAACCAATTCATCATCTTCATTATCTCTAATGAACATTTCAATTTCAGCAACTAATTCATGAATGCTATAGTTACGAGCTAAACTTAATTTTCTAGCGATTGTTCTTCTAACAGCTCTTTGTCTAACTTCGATTTGTTCAATCATGAAATCATCTAATTTATTTTGACCTGTAAAGATTCCAATAAATCTAGAAAATGTTCCTTTTTCTTCAATAATTTCTAAATCATCTTTTAATTTTTTAAGTTCAGCTTCTCCACGTATATCTCTAATCTTTTCTGCAATACCTCTTTTTAGTTCATTCTCTTCTATAATTGCCATTTCTTCAAATCTTGTAATCTTTGTATTTTTTAATGCAATTTTAGGATTATTTAAATAATTAATTAATGTACTAATTTCAATATTCTTTTTAGAGATAACTTCTAACTCTTCTTCAATAATCTTTGTTTTCTTTTTCTCACATTTTGCAGCAACTTTTTCTTCAATCTCTTTTGTTAATCCATTTAAAGTTTCTGCAACTTTTCTCATTTCAAATGCATTGTTTAATGCACTATATTGAGAACCAATATTTCCAGCTATCTTAGCGTGATTTTGTTGTTTTGTTATTAAAACTTTAATATCCTCTAATAATTTTTCAGTAGCTTCAACATTTTCTTTTGCTTCTTGTTTTACTCTTACATATAATTCATCTTCTGGAATTAATTCGTTTTTAACAGTTTCAACAACTTTATTTATTTTTTCTTTAACGTCTTCTTTTACTTCGTTAATTTTTTCTACAATTTTTGTTTTTCTTTCATCAAAATTTTCTTTTAATGCAGATTTTAAATCAACTTTAATTGTATCTTGTGTAACATCATGTTCTTCTTTTGCTACTTTTTCAACAATATCGTTAATTACTTTTTCTACTTCAGATTTATTAGACATTTCGTCTTCTTTTTCTTCAATATTTTTTGTAGTTTCAATTGTAGCTGTTTTTTCAATTTCCTCTACTTCAGGAACAGAATCTTCTTTTACTTCTTGAGCTATTTCTTCAACAACTTCATCGTTCTCTTCATTCACTTCTTCTGCTTTTTCTTCAACAGTCTCTTCTGCAGTTTCCTCTATAGTTTCTTCTACAGATTCTTCTACTACTTCTTCTTTAACTTCTTCAACTACATCATCAGACACTGGTGGTAATTCCATGTCTTCAAATTGTTTTTCAATTTCTCTACATTCAGCAAGCATATATACAGCTACATTTCTCTTCCACATATTAACGAAATTAATATGTTCTTTTCTTACTTCAAACATATCTGTAGATAATACTTTTAAATCATCTAGTTCTCTAGCTATTCTTTCTAAATTATCAATATCTTCATCTCTTTCTTTATCTGGATAATTTCCTGTAGCTTCTTTTTCTTCCATAATAGCTTCATGAGATGCTAATAATTGTTCTAATTTACGAATGTTATCATAGTTTGTTGCATTGTCTTCTTCTAATGTTATACATTCTAATAATTTTCTATTTATTGAATAACTATTATCTAATATATATGAATAAAGACCATTTCTTTCTCTTTCAGAAAGTTCTTCTAAATTTTGTTTTTCTAAATCTAAGCTATATACCATAGTAGCTTTATTATCAATTTCTTTTTCTTCTGCTAAAAGAATTGATTTTAATTTTGTAAATGGTGAGATAATTACTTCATCTGAATTTTCACCTAAAACATCTTTTACGTATATATGAGGTACATTTTCATTAAGTTTTATTTTTAATACAGCTGGTCTTGTATAATTTAATGCAAATTCTTTTTCAGCTCTGTCTTGATTTATTGTTGCTGTTAAGAATTTATCAATAAATGGTTCATTTTTTATTCTTTCAATTTCAGCTATATTTGTTCCTCTATACATATCTTTTTGAGGTCTTCTTGCTTTATAGAATTGTTTTAATATTAATTTATAAACTAATTTTATGCATTTGATATTTTCTATTATACTTTCTTTAGTATATGAAAGATCAATTGCTTTATTTTCTGTTTCGTCACTTAATAAAGCTATATCTGTTTCACAATTACTAATTAATAATTGGTTTATAGCTTTACAATTTTTCTCTTTAAATTTCTTTAGCGCATCTAATTCTTCGTTTGTAAATTTCAAATCCATCATCTGTACCACCTCATAAATATATACAGTATAATTTTATCATTTATGTATTTTTTAAGCAACATTTTTATAACATTTTTTACAGTATTTTTTTAATAAAAAAGGAAGGTTTAATTTTTCATAAACCTCCCTATTTTTAGCTATTTTAGCAATTCTTTTGCTTTATTTAATTGAGTATCAATTTGATTCTCTAAATCAAGTTCTACAGCATGATTTGGTTCGATACCAACTTTATTAATTTTTGTTTCATTTGGTGTAAAATATTCTTCTACTGTTAGCTTTAATGCACTACCATCTTCTAACATAAATACACTTTGAATAACACCTTTACCATAAGTTTTTGTTCCAACTATTTGAGCTCTACCATGATCTTTTAATGCTCCCGCAAAAATTTCTGAAGCACTTGCAGAATATTCATTAACAAGTACCACAACATCCTCTGTAATTACTTGTGAATTTTTAGTTTTTGAAAATTCTTTCTTTCCATTTGCATCTACTGTAATTAATGTAGTTGAATTTTTTGGTAAAAATAAATCTAATAAACTTAAAGCTTCTTCAACTAATCCACCTGTATTATTTCTTATATCTACTATAATCTTTTTAGCACCTTTATTTTTTAGTTCTAAATATTCTTTTTTAAACTCATCTGCACAACCTTCATCAAATGTTAAAAGTGAAATATAACCAATATTATTTTCAAGCATTTCTGTTTCTACATGATAAATTTTAATTGCTTTTCTTTCTATATCAAAATCTAAATATTCACCATTTCTTTCAACAGTAACTTTAACTTTTGTTCCTTCTTCACCTTTAATTTTATTTGATACAATCTCTGAACCAACCCCAATTACACTTTCATCATTTACACCAACAATAATATCTCCACTTTTAATTCCAACCATTTCAGCTGGTGACTCTTTTATTGGTTCAACAACCACAACATTATCATTTTTATCAGTACTCATATAAATACCAATACCAACATAATTACCAAGTGCAACTGTTTGGAATTCTTCCCAATCTTCAGCTGTTAAGTATTCTGAATATTCATCATCCAAACCATTAACATATCCTTTAATAGTTTCATCCAATATTTTAGATTCATTTATTTCACCAATAAATTCTCTATCGATTACTTCTCTAAAACTAGTTAATGTTTCTGCAATTACATCTATATTTTTTTCTCTTTTTGTTTCTGCGGCTACAGTGCCTTTTTTAATTTTATTTAAATCCCCATATTTATTTGTATAATACATCATTGTTACTTCTGATGCTAGTATTGCAACTACTATTGAAACAAATATAGTAATTAATATAAATTTTATTTTTAAATTTCTTTTCTCTTCTTCAAATTCAAGTTCTAAATCTTCTTGCTCCATTTTTCCTCCAAATTATTAATTAAGGTAAATATGGTGTTGGATTTACACATCTACCTTTAACACGAACCTCAAAGTGTAAGTGATTTCCTGTAGAATTTCCTGTTGTTCCAACTCTACCAATTTGTTGTCCTTGAGAAACGTATTGTCCTTCTCCAACCAATCTTGAATTTGGTTGCATATGAGCATATAAAGTCATAGTACCATCTTGATGATCTATAACAACATATTCTCCATAAGATTTATATGTACCATTAGCTCTTACTAATGCTTTTGATGTTACAACTTTACCAGCTTTAACAGCAACTATTGGTGTTCCACCAGCACAAGCAAAATCTACACCTGTATGCCCAACATATCCATAGTATCCTGTTGTAATATTTCTTTTTGATTTACCAGGAATTGGACAAATATATCCTGAATTTTCTGCCTTAACTACTTCTCCAGTATATCCATAAGAAAGTCTAGATAACTCTGCTTGAATAGCTCTTTTATCAGCTTCGAATTCTTCTAACTCTGCTTGAAGCACAGCTTCTTCTGCAGATAATGTATTTACTATTGTTTTCTTCTCACTAACTGAAGATGATAATTTATTCTTCTTACCTACAATAGTTTTCTTTGATGCTTCAAGTTCAGTTTTAGCATTTTCTAAATCAACTTTTTCTTGTTCAAGTTTTGCTTTTGTATCTGTTATTCTTTTTAATAACTCTTGATCTGCATCAGCTAATAATTCTATTGTATAATATCTTGATAGAAAATCTGTTAATCCATCAGATGCAAATAATAATTGCAAATAAGATGTATCTCCAGCTTCATATAAAGCAATCAATCTTTTATCCAATAATTCTTTTTGAATATCATATTTTTCAGCTTGTTGGTTTATTGTAGTTGTTTTTTCATCAATTTGAGTTCCTAAATCTGTAATCTTAGTTTGTAAATCAGTTATCTCATTCTCAACTGAACTAATTTGTGAATTAAGTTTATTAATTTGATTTAATGCAGTTGTCATTTCTGATTTTTTACCAGCAATTTCAGAATTTAATTGATCAATTTTTTGATCAATTGCATCAGCTTGATTTTGTAAATCTGATGTTGTACTCGCATATGAAATACCAATACAACTAACCAATAACACAAGTGTTATCATACTAATACATACTATTCTAGTTATGTTTTTAATATTCATTTTTTCCTCCGTTTATTATTAAGGTTTTATTCTTCAATTGTGTCTTCTATCTCTACAACAGTATTTTCTATTTTTTCTTTCTTATTCTTGTCTCCAAGTGAATAAGAAGTAATATAATCTAATGGCTCAACATATTGTCCATTAATTCTAACTTCAAAGTGAGCATGTGGTCCAGTTGAATATCCAGTTGAACCAACTTTCAAAACTGGTGTACCTTGAGTAACTATAGCACCAATCTCTGTTAGTATTTCACTACCATGAGCATATAGTGTAGTTATTCCTCCACCATGATCAACAATTACCATATTTCCATATGCGCCATTGTAACCTGCATAAGTTACAATACCATCATTAGCTGCAATAAAACTTGCTCCCATTGGTGCTCCAATATCCGTTCCTGTATGAAGCTTATATATACCAGTAATTGGATGTGTTCTCATTCCAAATGCTGATGTTATTCTTGTATATCCAGGAACTGGCCAAGCCATTACACCACCAACATATTCTTCACTAACACTTGCTAATGCTAATAATCTAATTTCTTTTTCAATATCAGCAATTTGTGTTTGATATTCTTCTATCATTCTATGAAGTTCTGCTTCCTCAGCAGTTAATGATGCAAGTTTATTATTCTTTATAATGTTCATATTCGATAAAGAAATTGCATTCTTTTCTCTAGTTTCTTTTGAAGCTGTTAGTACTGCTTTTTTAGTTTCTAAAGCTTCTTTTAATTTTCTATTATATTTTTGTTCAGCTTCTACTGTATTTAATAACTCTGTATCAGCTTTAGCAACTTCTTCTATCATAAAGAAGTTTGAAAGGAAATCCGCAATACTTTTTGAATTTACTAAAACTTCTAGATAAGAAATTTCTCCCATTTGATACATAGCTACTAATCTTTTTTCAAGTAGAGCTTTTTGTTTTTCATAACGTTCATTAGAAGATTCTAGTTCTTTTTCTGCTTTTTGAATATAAGCAAGCATTCCTTTTTCCATAACTTCTAATGTTTGTATTTCAAGTTGTTTATCATAAATCTTTTGATTTATATCAGCAAGTTCTGCAACAGTTAAAGAAAGCTCACTTTCAATAAATTGAATTTGGGCATTTGATGTATCTATTCCCATTTCCAATTCATTTTTTTCTATCTGTAAATCATCTAATGTTTTATCTTCTTCGTCTTCTTCAACAGGTTCTTCTTCATTAATAACATTTCCATCTTCATCTATATTTTCTAATGCATCTTCTGGAATTGTTAGAAAATCAAAATTTCTATCAGAAGTAGCTGCAACCCTCAAAACAGGATTTAAACATGATAAAGAAACTATTACTAAAATTATTAAATTAATTTTAATAAACTTCTTCATTTATCTTGTTTTACACCTCCAAATATTTATTCATTGATAACATACTACCTACAATACCAACACCCATACCTAATATACAATAAATAACTGATACTGGTTTTGCTATTTCTATAAATTTAGTTAATGTTACACCCATTTGTTGAAGTATATGTGATGCTTCTACTTTAACAATTACGATATCGTATAATACTCCAACTACTATTATTGATATTATTGCCGCAATTAATCCAATTATTATACCTTCAACAATAAATGGTCCTCTAATAAATGAATTTGTTGCACCAACATATTTCATTATTGAAATTTCTTTTCTTCTTGCATGAACTGTTAATCTAATTGTATTAGATATAATTGCAACAGATACAACTAGTAGTCCTGCAAAGAATATTCCTATTGCAACTTTAATACCATTTGCAATAGCAAGTAATGTAGAAACAACATCATCGTCATTTCTTATTTCTTTTACTAAAGAATCATGAATTGTTGTTTCATCTATATCTAGATCAACTTCTTGACTTCTTCCTTCAGTAGCTATTTTAGCACCAATTCTTTCAACTTCAGTAATTACATCTTTTGATTTTTCAAGATCTGTTAATGTTACTATAAAAGATGCTGGGAAAATATTATTTTCACCTTCATATCCTGCCCATAAATCACTATTACCTGGCATTCTTTCTTTCATAGATTCTAAAGCTTGTTGTTTGTTTTTATAAGTTACAGTATTTACACCATCCAAACTTTTTATCTCATTTTCAAATCTATCTCTTTGTTCATCAGTTACTTCATCCCAAATGAAAACTTCCATACCTTGTTTCATTTGAACTTGTTCTAAAATTGAATTAACATTATTTCCAATTGCAAATGATAATCCAAACAAAATCATTGTACAAACCATTGTTATGATAGATCCAACAGTTGATTTTGTATTTTTGAACATATTTCTAAAACCTTCTCCTATTGTATAGGTAAATCCATTATATCTCACTTCTATACCCACCTTTTCTATCATCTCTTACAATTATACCTTTATCTATTTGTATAACCCTTTTCTTCATTTTGTCTACTATGTCTCTAGCATGTGTAGCCATAACAATAGTTGTTCCTCTAGCATTGATTTCATTTAATAAATTCATAATATCCCATGCTGTTTCAGGATCTAGATTTCCAGTAGGCTCATCTGCAATTATCATTGATGGATTATTAACTAAAGCACGTGCTATAGCAACTCTTTGTTGCTCACCACCTGATAATTCGTGTGGGTAGCATTTTGCTTTATCACTTAATCCAACTAAAGATAATACCATTGGAACTTGTCTTCTTATATGTTTTGGTGTTGCTTTTACAATATACATTGCAAACGCAACATTTTCATATACAGTTTTATCTGGTAACAATCTAAAATCTTGGAAAACTACTCCCATACTTCTACGTAAGAATGGAACTCTTTTTGATTTTAAGAATGTTATATCTCTACCATTTATAATAATATTTCCGCTTGATGCTTCTTCTTCTTTTAATATCAATTTGATTAATGTTGATTTTCCAGATCCTGATGTTCCAACTAAAAATGCAAATTCACCTTTATCAATTGTAAATGTCGCATTATGAACAGCTTCAGTACCTGTACTATAAACTTTACTAACGTTTTTAAATTCTATCATTTATTCTTTTTGCACCCTTTCTTTTCTAATTGAAAAACGCAACTTTTTTCACGCCTATATCTTATCAATAAAGGCATAAAAAATCAATAGAAAAATGCATATTTTAAGACTTTTGTAACACTTTTTTAAGCTTATTTTAAGGTTATTTTTTTATAAAAATTTAACAAAAAAAGAGAATGTATTTTTATACATTCCCTTTTGGTTTTTTATCTAATTAACTCTCCCCATTGGTTTGAATTCATCATTATAGTAATTAACTGTTTCTGGTGGTTGATACTCATAATCTTTATGATTTTCATTTACTCCACCTGTATACTTAATTGGAACTAGCGATGTATCTTTTTCTGCAAGAACATTCATTTTGAAAGCAATTTTTACATTGTTCTCATATTCCATAATCATTACAAATTCAACATTTCTTCCTCTAGTTGCAACTGTATTTGGATTAATTGTCCATTTTGTTAATTTTAATGAATTTCCAGTTAATTTTTGAACTTCTTCAGCAAAACCTATAAATTCTTCAGCTGATTCAATTCTTAATTCTTTTTCAATATCTGTTTTATTAAGATTAAAGTATGCTTCTATCGCATTTTTATCTTTTCCTCTTAATTCAAGCATATATTTACCAACTGTATCATTAGCAAAATGTTCTAACGCATTATAAATTGCTAGTTGGTCGACGTCTCCAGAATATTCTAGAAACGCCGATGCAACATTTATAGGCATAATAGTTATTGCATTCGCCTTTTTATCATTATAAATTCTTCTTATAGCTTTATCTATAGGATTATTATAAATAACAACTGCCATTGCAATTACAAATATTAGAAGCATAACTAACAATGTAATTAACATTATTATCATTCTTTTGTTAATTCTCATTCTATTACTCATTTGTACCTCCTAATATCTGAATTTAAATGTAAATACTGATGTATCTCTTGTTCTTACCCAATCTTCAATATCATCCTCATTTACTTTTCCCGATAAAATCTCATATGCAATCTCTGGCTCATTATATGCTCTACCAGTTGTCTCATCACCAGTTGCTTCTCCTGCTGTTGAGCTTGTATTAGCTATTGTATGTCTTACTTTAGCAATAATTTCTTCATTTGTTGCGTTTTCATAATCTTTTACCCAATCCCATTTTGCACCCCAAACGCTTAAGTGCATTATTTCACCTTGCACGCAAGATGGTCTTTGTTCTAGCCAAGGATATTTCTTTAATATTGGCTCTAAATATTGTTTTTTAGCAACTTCCATTTGTACAAATAAAAATTCATCTCTATTTGTTTTACAAATTTCTTTTAAAGTAGCCTGGAATTGTTTATCACCATTATAATCATCCCAGAACTGTTGTCCTGTCCAAGAAGCATACGCTTTTAATGGAGCACATAATGAAGCATCTTGTTCTAAACATCCTGGAATAAATTGACTAGCAATATTATTCATATCACTCTTTAATAAAACTGTCCATTGAATAATACCAACTGCTGTTTCACCTTCTGAACAGGTACCTTGAGATTCTGGTCCACAACCTGGTTCATCAGTTCCTCCAGATTCAAATGGCAACCAATAGAATAACTCCCAATCACATTCTCTCTTAACAACTTCATCAAGTTTCATGTAATCTTCGATATTTTCTACCACTGTTCCATCTAGATCTCTCATGATAAATCTTACATAGTTACCCATTACTCTTGAATTATCTATTTCTTTACCTTCAGCATCAAGTTCAGGTTTTGGTCTATAAGCATCAAAGTTTTCTGGAGCTTCAACTCTTACATCTTCAATTAATTCTTTATCTGTCATAGTTCTACCAAGAACTGTACCTTCTTTAATAAAGATTAATTCTTCACTTGTTTTACCATCTGAAGCTGTTACTGTAATTGCTGTACTTGCTTGTGCTTTTATGTCAAGATCAGCTTCAGCTTTTTCCATAGCCTTCTTACTTGGAAGTTTATAAACTTCACCAGCTTCATATCTTGTCATTGGAGCATTTTCGTTTTCTTTCTTAGTATTCAATGAACTTGAAGGTACTTTGAATGAATTTAAAGTTAAAGCCTCACCTTTTGGTATTTCTTTTTCAACTTCAATATCCATTTCATCATATTCTTCATAACTTACTGGTAATTTTTCATCTGGTTTTTCAGTAACAAAACCATCAATATAAACTATATAACCTGCAATTCCTGTTGAATTATATAACTCTGCAAATTCTTTATAACCATATACAGTCTTATCTAACATTGTCCATTCTTTATATGTTTCTAAATTAAAATCTTCTAGATCTCTATAAATAACAGTCTCTTTAGTTTTATTCTCAATTTCGTTTTCACCGTTTTTTTCAACAACTTTTGTTTCAACGACTTTAACTAAACTATCGCTTTTCCATTTATTTGCTGAATTCGCTTCTAATTTTTGATAGTGTTCAGCATCTAATACTAAAATTTTAGCATATCCAACTTTATCTATTACTGTAGCACCTTTTTCTTCCTCAGTTCCTTCTCCAGACTCATCTTCAGCTTTAACTTTTTTAAGTTCTTCTATATCAACATTTTTATCTTTTCCATAAAGAATATCAACGTTTACTCTATATTCTTCACCTGTTGTAGAATCAATTTCTTTATCATATGTACCATATTCTAATAATACACCTGTTACTGGAGAAACTACAGCTTCATTACCGTTATATCCTTCATATTTAGCAGGTTCAGAAGATCCTCCCCAATCTAATCTTAAAGCATAGTTAGCTGTTCCCCATCCATTTAATTGGTTAATAGATGATTTAGCAGACCCTTCAGATGCTCCTTTTTCAACTTGATGTCCACCATTAAATTTAATATCTAATGAATCACCAACCATATCAATATGTCCTTCATAACATAAAATGTCACCTTCTTTTAATGGTTGACCTTTTTCTATTACTTCAGGATCTAAGTTTTTCTTAATATAGTTAGCCAACGATTCTGCTCCATCTAAATGCGCTGAATCTGGCATAACTTTAACATTTTGTAATGCCCATGAAATCAATGTAGCACAGCATAAATTTT
>JAEIGA010009948.1_pt1 | contig 14413 bp, 11 predicted proteins | sample 9270691 | NCBI WGS metagenome assembly JAEIGA01 (sample SAMN17057246, study PRJNA624740) | gut metagenome | biome: biome; isolation source: fecal sample | host: Bos grunniens | place: China: Xizang | collected 2019 | reverse complement strand
AGGGCACCAGTTCACCGCTGTTTCTCCCTGATATGCAATTCGATACTGCATCAGGACAGCTGCTTTCTGCTTATCATCGAATGCACTCCACTGCTCGGCTGTGAAAGCCTCCACATCACCACAGGCAGCATCAACCGCTGCACTGCCGCCCTCAGAGAAAGCAGCCTCGAGTTCCGATATCGGACGGGCCTTCTGCTGCACATTGTCATACCAGCTTCCGAACATCTGAAGGAAAGCCCACTGAGTCCACTTATAATAACCGGGATCACAAGTACGCACCTCACGTGACCAATCGTATGAGAATCCGATTCTGTCCATCTGCTCACGATATCGGGCTATGTTCTTTTCGGTAGTCACAGCAGGATGCTGTCCTGTCTGGATAGCATACTGTTCTGCGGGAAGACCGAATGCATCATATCCCATCGGATGAAGCACATTGAAGCCGCAAAGTCTCTTGTAACGGCTATAGATATCGCTCGCGATGTATCCGAGCGGATGTCCTACGTGAAGTCCTGCTCCTGACGGATATGGGAACATATCGAGGACATAATATTTAGGCTTTGAATTATCAATTTCTGCCTTGAATGTGTGGTTGGCAGCCCAATAGGCCTGCCACTTACGTTCGATTTCCTTAAAATTATAGTCCATAGGTCTGTATAAATATCTTACAAATGTAAAAAAAGATTTCTCTACTTCGCTCGAAATGACATATTAATTCGCTCGAATGAGAAATTGTATCATCATTTCTTTATGCCAAAAGTAGATCTGCCGCCTTTCTTTTCCAGGCGGAATTCCACAGGTATTGTCATTGAGACACGTACTTTGTCGCCCGCTCTTCTGCCCGGCTTCCACTTAGGTGAAGCGCTGACTACCTTTACAGCTTCCGCGTCCAGCGACGGAGAGACTCCCTTGACTACTCTGACATCAGTCACCTTGCCATCCTTTTCGACAATGAAGTCTACCATAACCCTTCCTTGAATTCCTTCCATAAGAGCTTCTTCCGGGTATTTGATATACTGATAGACCCACTTCTCCAGGAAAGCACGAGGATCAGTACTGTTCAGGAACATAGGCTTCTGGTCACAATCATTATAGGCGACCACATCATCATTAGATTTCTCTCTTGTCGGAGCTTCCGTAGGTCTGAAAGAGAATCCATCCTTAGCATTGGCCAAGGCAAGGACACAATTATATATATACTCCAGTTCCCTCTCCATATTTTCATAGTCGAGAATTGACTGGGTATCTCTTTCCGTATTATGCTCATAATATCTTCCTGTGGTAAGATGTATGGCTGGTATTTCCTTGTCATAGAATGCCCTATGGTCGGACGGATATATCTCGGCCGTCGTTATTTCAGGGAGTATCGGCTGAAGTTCCCCGGTCAGGGTCCGCAGCAAGGCATCGAGATCGGCATTGGAGGCTGTATAAGCATAAAATCCTTCGCTTCCCATTCCCAACATATCCAGATTAACCATTGCATCGATATTGGCTGCATCCTTGAAAGACCTGTTCAGGAAATACCACGAACCCGCGAAAGTCTCCATCGAAGCTCCGAATGCAACGAACAGAACCGAACGTCTGAACATAATGGAGTTCGTCTGAACCATTCTGGCAAGTTCCAGCATAATGGCAAGCCCCGAAGCATTGCCGTTTGCTCCATAGAAAATCTTTTCCACCGGCTTGCCATCAACGGTCATTGTCATAGTACCTTTATTGTCCAATCTTGCTCCTACGACAATATAATGATCGCGAAGATTCTTGTCATATCCTTGTACATAACCGACAACATTACGTGAAGTCAATGTATCTCCATTGGCCGTCCTGATACCGAAGGTCTCACCTCCTGCAGGCGAGAGAACATCCACACCGTAGTCCTTCATCACCTGCGCAACATATTCGGCTGCATACTTTTCGCCTTCGGAGCCGGCTTTCCTGCCCTCAAGATGAGCAGCCGATAGTTCACGTACGTGAGCCTTTATGACCGAGACCGTCTCCCCATCATAAAGATCTTCATATGAAGCCCCCTGTCTGAACTGCGCTGACGCAGCAAAAGTCATCGACAGCATCATAAATGCCGCCATCAATTTCTTATAAATCATAAATTTATTCATTCAATAAGATCCACGAATCCTTAGGACAGAAAGACTCCTGTCTGAGTCGCTTGAATGCCTCGAATGTCTGAGCGATCCTGTCAGAATGGCAAACACCTACAGCAATCATACCACTTCTGCATTCCATAAGTTCCGCAGAAAAACCAGCTGCCTCAGCCTTAGAGGCGAGCTTCCGGGCATTATCCTTATCACGGAAGGCACCGATCATAATGCAGTAACGGGCTCTATTATTCTCTTCAGCCAGTCCTCCAAGTCTGGAAACATCAGACATCACCACACCACGGGCAGTGAGAGAATCAAGTGCAGAGAGCGAGTCTGAAACAATCTTTTCCTCCACTCTCTTTATGGAGTCAAGACGGGCCTGGAGCGCAGCCTCTTCCGCCTTCATTATCCGAATCCTCTTCGCATCTATATCCTTGCTTGTCGGCCTTCCCGCCATAACACGGAAAAAATCACATCCTGTCACTGTCAGGACAGCCGCAAGCATAAGCAATATCACAGACTTTCTCATATCGTTTGAAAATAGCACATTCGTGCAAATTTAACGATTTAATGCACTGAGACAAAATAATTCTTGATATATTTGTAAACCCAAAGTATTGTTTTGCATTGAGAATCATAAAGTCATATATACTGAGACTGACAACGGCGACATTTATTCTATGTTCTTCTTGGAGCTACACAGCAAGAGCACAGGAATTGATTATGCCTGAGCGCTGGGAATCATCCCTGAAATACATCAAGCCGCTTTTCAGCCAGGACACATTGACAATACGCTTCTTCGGTGACATAATGATGCACAGCGCACAGATTTCCAACGCCTGCAAGACGGACTCGGAATATGATTTCAGTTCATACTTCCATCTGCTAGAAGACAAGATCAAGGAAGCGGATCTGGCAGTGGCGAATATGGAATTCACTCTGGCAGGAGAGCCTTACACCGGATACCCCTGCTTCTCTGCTCCTGACACACTCGCCACATACCTTACAGATTGTGGATTCGATATTTTCCTTGCAGCTAACAACCATATTTTCGACAAAGGGGCAAAGGGGGCTGAAAGGACAATGGAAATATACCGCAGGCTGCAGAAAGAGAAAGGCATAAGATTCACAGGCCTTGCCGGAAACAAGGAAGAACTGGAAGATAACAATCCGCTGATAATCAGAGTAAAGGGCATAAGCCTGGCACTGATCAATCTCACATACGGAACAAATCAGGGAGCTGGCGCTGAATGGCCCAGGACCAATTATATAGGAGAGAAGGAAAAGACGGCAGACGCGTTTGCAGCAGCCAGAAAGAAAGGCGCAGACTACATCATAGCCCTGCCTCATTGGGGCACGGAATATGAGTTAAGGCACTCCAAGGTACAAGAGAAGACAGCACACTGGCTGGCCGGACAAGGAGCCGATTTTATAATCGGAGCACATCCGCACGTAGTGCAGGACATAGGTATGGTCGGGAACATTCCTGTGGCATATTCATTGGGAAACGCTGTCTCAAATATGAGCGCGGCCAACACACAGCTTGAGCTTATGGTCACAATAAGGATCATCCGTCAATGCAACGGCGACCTTACTGCAATGCCGATGGAGCTGGATTATCTATGGTGCTCGAGACCGGGAGGGTTCAACGGATGTTACACAGTCATCCCAGTAGCTGAATACATCGGCAAGAAAGCGCTTTGGCAGAATAGCTATGACTATGACAAAATGATATCAACATACGAAAGAGTAAGAAAAGAAACAGAATAAATGGCAAGAAAGAACATCAGACTTGAAGCGATAGACCCGCTGGAAATTTACGGTGCCGCAAACAAGAACCTTGAAGCATTATGCAGTTACTTCCCCGAGCTCAAAGTAGTTGCAAGAGGAAACGAGATAATGTTGGAAGGAAAGGAGACAGATATCGAGGAGTTCGAAACAAAGGTGAAGATGCTGATCGAAAGAAGGCATCACAAAATGAACATCACCCCATATGATGTGGAGGATATGTTTGACGGAGAGATTTCACCAGACAGATTCAAGCTCTGCGGTACTTCCGTTATCGTTCACGGTAACGATGGAAAGCCGATCAAGGCCCGCAACCGGACTCAGGAAGAGATGGTGAAATCATATTTTGAGAACGACCTTATATTTGCTGTAGGTCCTGCAGGTACAGGTAAGACATACATAGCCATAGCCCTGGCTGTCAGAGCATTGAAAAACAGAGAGATAAAGAGGATAATCCTCACCAGGCCGGCAGTAGAGGCGGGTGAAAGACTCGGATTCCTTCCCGGCGACCTTAAAGACAAGCTCGACCCATATCTACAGCCCCTTTATGATGCGTTAGGAGATATGATTCCTGCCAAAAGACTGCAGGAATTTATGGCGGAAGGTACGATACAGATTGCCCCGTTGGCCTATATGCGAGGACGCACCCTGGACAGGGCCTGCGTGATTCTTGACGAGGCACAGAACACCAATCTCGGCCAGCTGAAGATGTTCCTTACCAGAATGGGATGTGATGCAAAATTCATAGTGACAGGTGACGCGAGTCAGATCGACCTGCCGAACAAGAAAGATTCGGGACTGCTCAGAGGTATAGAACTAACGAAAGATATCAAAGGTATAAAGACAATATTCTTCAAGAACGAAGACATAGTCCGACACCATCTGGTAGCGAAGATAGTAAAGGCATTTGAAAAAGGGGAAACGGTCTGAACCGTCTCCCCTTTTCTTATTAAGATCCGTATCTGCCGAATTAGCTTGGCTGACCAGTCTTCACAACTTCATTGTATTTGTTGTAAGCTGCCTCATACTCTGCTCCCTTTGAGATATTGCGGTAGTAGATATTCTTGAGATATTCAGCGATGCTTACCTTAAGATTATTATCCTTAGTCACAGCGTAAGCTTTCTCAAACGGCTCAAGTGCGTCAAGAAGAGCCTTCTCGAACTGCTCTACGAGAGCATTGTACTTAGCGTCATCAAACTCGTTTGAAGCCTGCTCAGAAAGTTCTACAGCTCTCTCATAATAAAGGATACCTGCTCCGATGAAACCGAATTCGTACTCAGAATTGATCTCAGCACACTTCATATATGACTCGATAGCCTTGTCATAGTTCTTGAGCTCCTTATAGATGTTACCCTCTACATAGTAAAGAGAAGCATTGTTCGGCTCGTTCTTCTTAGCCTCATCGATGAGGACAAAGAGACGGTCAGCATTCTCACCGCTTGTCATATAATAGTTGATGAGTCCGATAAGGATGCTCTGGCTCTGAGGGAACTTTACGAATCCCTGCTCGAGAATCTCTGCTCCCTTCTTGGCATCACCAAGGTTTGTATAAACATCACCGAGCTTAGCATAGACCTCACCACCCTCATAGTAATATTCTGCTGCAAGGCACTTCTCGAAGAAGTTCTTCGCTCTCTCATAGTCCTTAACGGCCCAAGCAGTATAACCTGCATTGTAAAGAGCTGTAGTGTCCACCTTTGAAAGAGGTGCAGTAGCAGAAGTCTCTACAGCCTTCTCAAAGAGCTGGCTAGCCTTTACAAGGTCACCGAAGGTGTAGCTGTTCATTCCCTCGTCAAGATACTTCTGAGCGACAATCGAAAGTCCTGTTACGATATCCTTTGTCTTAGACTGCTTTACATCCACTTCATAAGCTTTCTTGTATGCCTCGAGAGCTCCACCAAGAGCATCTTCTACCACCGGCTGAGTCACATTGATAAGAACAAGCTGACCCGCAGGGCTGAAGTAGAACTCCTTGTTTGAATAAGTTTCCTTGATGAGTTCATCTCCACCGAGAACTACAGCCTCAGTCGAGATAGGCTTGTCGTTACCCATAATAAGCTGAAGCTCAGCCTTGGATGCTCCAAGCCATACACTTCCTGCAGGTGCATTGTACGCATCCATATAAGACGATGCGAGCTTCATCCAAGTAGCAACCTTTGTTGCCTTCTTAGCATCCTTCGATGCGGCCTCGGCACTTTCCACAGCCTTTCTGGCTGCCTCTGGCGACTTTGTCTGTGCATCAGCCACCTGTACTGAAAGGAGAACTGCCAATGCGATCAAAATTCTTTTCATAATGTCAGTTATATTAAGTGATTATTCGTTATTCTGGTCTGAAACCTGTTCTGCAGGCTGTTCAGGAGTATCTTCCTCGCTCTTGTTCACTGCTGAAATAGCTGCGATGGAATCCCCTTCCTTGATATTGATAAGACGGACACCCTGTGTCGCACGTCCCGCCACCTTGATGTCTGAAACGGCCATTCTGATAGTGATTCCCGAACGGTTGATGATCATAAGGTCATTCTCATCGGTAACATTCTTCATTGCCACCAATTCACCGGTCTTATCTGTGATATTCAATGTCTTGACACCTTTTCCACCTCGGCTGGTCTTACGGTACTCTTCGAAGTCGGAACGCTTTCCATAACCATTCTCGCTGACAACAAGCAGGCTGTGTGCCTGAGCGTCTTCAGCGGTCGGATCATATGCTATCATTCCTATTACCTCATCATCGTCCTCAATATTTATGCCACGGACTCCGGATGCAGTTCTTCCAAGAGCTCTTGCATCACTTTCATCGAAGCGGCAGCAACGTCCGTGACGTCCTGCAAGCAGAATCTCGCTCTGTCCGTTGGTCATAATTGCATCGAGAAGTTCATCACCCTCACGGACCGTAATGGCAATGACTCCGTTCGCACGAGGACGTGAATATGCCTCGAGAGATGTCTTCTTGATGATTCCCCTCTTGGTTCCGAGTACTATGTAATTGTTATTGATATAGTCCTCGTCCTTGAGGTTCTTCACATTAAGGTATGTCTTGATCTTGTCATCAGCTTCAATATTGATGACATTCTGGATGGCACGGCCCTTTGAAGCACGCGATCCTTCCGGAATCTCATAAACCTTAAGCCAATAGCAACGTCCGTTCTGAGTGAAGAGGAGCATTGTGCTATGCATATTTGCGACATAGATATGCTCGATGAAATCCTCGTCACGAGTAGCGCTTCCCTTCATTCCGACACCACCTCTGTTCTGGAGACGGTACTCGGTAAGAGAAGTTCTCTTGATATATCCGAGATGAGAGATGGTGATGACCACATCCTCGTCTGCATAGAAATCCTCAGGGTTGAATTCCTCAGCAGAAAGAGCTATTTCAGTCCTTCTAGCATCACCGTACTTCTCCTTCATTTCCAGAGTCTCATCCTTGATGATGCCCATCTGAAGCTTCTCGTCAGCAAGCACATCCTCGCAGTAACGGATGAATTTCATAAGTTCATCGTATTCGTTCTGCAGTTTCTCTCTTTCGAGTCCTGTAAGCTGACGCAGACGCATCTCCACGATTGCTGTAGCCTGAACATCTGTAAATCCGAATGTAGCCATCAGCTCGTTCTTTGCTTCCTCGACACTCTTGGAAGATCTTATGATATTGATTATCTGATCGATAACATCCAGAGCCTTGAGAAGTCCCTCGAGGATATGAGCCCTCTTGCGCGCCTTCTCGAGATCGAATCTTGTTCTTCTCAGAATCACATCGTGCCTGTGTCTTACGAAATATTTGATGAGCTGCTTGAGATTCAGAGTACGCGGACGACCGTTCACAAGAGCCACATTGTTCACTGAGAAGCTGGACTGAAGCGGAGAATACTTGTAGAGCATATTGAGCACTACATTCGCATTGGCATCCTTCTTGAGTCTGATCACGACGCGGACACCCTTCATAGTGGTCTCGTCATTGATATATGCGATTCCATCCACCTTCTTGGTTTCCACAAGCTCGGCTATCTTTTCGATCATCTCGCGCTTGTTCACCATATAAGGAATCTCTGTCACCACAATAGTCTCACGACCGGATTCATTGACCTCAATCTCAGTCTTGGAGCGGATCACTATACGTCCACGACCGGTTTCGAACGCATCCTTGATACCCTGGCGTCCCTGGATGATACCTCCAGTAGGGAAATCAGGACCCTTGATATGATGCATCAGTTCCTCGATGGTAATTTCAGGATTGTCAATATAAGCACAGATGGCGTCACAGCACTCTGTAAGATTGTGCGGAGCCATATTGGTGGCCATTCCGACTGCAATACCCGATGCACCGTTCAGCAGCAGAAGCGGAAGCTTCGTAGGAAGAACGGTAGGCTCCTGGAGGGAGTCATCGAAGTTATTCTGAAAATCTACTGTATCCTTGTCAAGGTCAGCGAGAACCTCATCCGAAAGTTTCGAGAGCTTTGCCTCAGTATAACGCATCGCAGCCACAGGGTCGCCGTCCATAGAACCGAAGTTACCCTGTCCGAAGACGAGCGGATACCTCAAGCTCCAGTCCTGAGCCATACGTGCCATTGCGTCATATACGCTGGAATCGCCGTGCGGGTGGTACTTACCGAGAACCTCACCGACGATTCTGGCTGATTTCTTTGTCTGGCTGGAATATGTAAGTCCCAGGCCTTCCATTCCGAACAGCACCCTTCTGTGAACCGGCTTCATACCGTCACGCACATCAGGAAGAGCTCGGGACACGATCACAGACATCGAGTAGTCGATATACGCACTCCTCATCTGCTGATCGATATTGACCTGTTCAATCCTGCCAGTCTTTACCTCATTTTCCATATATTTTCTTAACTTTTTTATGCTCGATTATACATCTTGGCAAAGTTACGAAAAATTTAGTAAATTTGTGCAATCAATTAAGAATATAATTTATGGAAATCAGCATATCGGACGAGCTCAGCTCGATAATAAATTTCTCCAGGGAAGAGGCAATGAGGACCGGCAGTTACGGGATTGCACCGGACCATCTCTTTCTTGGAATCATACGTCATAGGGAAAACACCGCCGTGGATGCTCTCAGAGGCGCGATGATCGATATCGACGAGATGAAACAGTTCATAGACGAGAAGATATTCACCAATGAACATATCCCCTACTCTGACATCGACAAGATCTCATTCTCCAGAGGTACGCAGAACGTATTGAGTTTCACGATATTGGAAGCCACTAAACTTCGCAGCGCACAAGCGTCGTCCCAGCATCTTCTGCTGGCCCTGTGCAAGTCCGGAAGCTCATACGGAAGCACTTATCTGCACGATCTGGGAGTCGACTATATGCACATCTACAAATACCTGGACCGAAACGAGCTGCTGGACAAAGACACAGCCGTCCAACAGGAAGAAAATGCGGCAGATAATACGGAAGATGTCCCTCATATACGGATCCGTGCCGTTTCCGCAGAAGAAAAAAAGGATGAGCCTCAGATCCCGCCTCTTGAAGAATTCGGATACGACATAACCAAGGCTGCCCGCGAAGGGAAGCTGGACCCACTTGTAGGAAGGGAAGATGAAATACAGAGAGTGATACAGATTCTCGGACGTCGCAGAAAGAACAACCCGATGCTGGTCGGCGATCCGGGAGTCGGTAAATCAGCTATCGTGGAAGGTATTGCCATTAAGATCGTAACAGGGGACATACCACCCGCACTTGCAGACAAGAGGCTGATATCCTTGGATTTAGGTTCAATAGTAGCCGGTACCAAATATCGCGGAGATTTCGAAAAGAGACTCAAATCCATCATCAATGAGGTCGCTCAGAGTCCTGATGTGATATTGTTCATAGATGAATTCCACACTATCGTGGGGGCAGGAGGAGCATCCGGCAGTCTGGATGCTGCAAATATGCTCAAGCCGGCTCTGGCGCGAGGTGACATCCAATGTATCGGAGCCACCACCTTGGACGAATTCAGGAAAATCGTGGAAAAGGACGGAGCTCTCGACAGAAGATTCCAGAAGATCATCGTGGAGCATACGGACATTCCTCAGTCTATATCGATCCTCGACAGGCTAAAGACCAATTACGAGAAGCACCACAATGTGATATATACTGACGAGGCGATCGAAGCCTGCGTAAGGATGTCGGACCGCTACATCACAGACCGCTGCCTCCCAGACAAGGCAATCGATGCGATGGACGAGGCCGGTTCGATGGTAAGGCTGAAGAATCCTAAAAGGACAGGGTATGTAAGCGCCGAAGATGTAGCTTCGATCATATCCAAGATGACCGGAATACCGTCAGGAAGGATTGCTGAAGGTGAGGGAAACAAGCTTATGAAGATGAAGGCCAAGCTTCAGGGCCGCATCATCGGACAGGATGAGGCAATCGACAAGGTCGTCCGCGCCATTCAGAGAAACCGTGCTGGAATCAAGGATCCCGGTAAGCCGATCGGCACATTTCTGTTCTTCGGTCCTACAGGAGTGGGCAAGACTCAGCTCGCCAAGGCATTGGCCGAGTATCTCTTTGACTCTGAGGACAATATCATTCGTCTGGATATGAGCGAATATATGGAGAAATTCAATGTCTCCAGACTCATCGGAGCTCCTCCGGGGTATGTCGGATTCGAAGAAGGTGGACAGCTGAGCGAGCGTGTCAGAAGGAAACCTTACTGCGTGGTTCTTCTCGACGAAATCGAGAAGGCACATCCTGATGTATTCAATGTACTGCTGCAGGTTATGGACGAAGGCCGTCTGACCGACAGCACAGGAAGAACCGTAAGTTTCAGAAATACAATTGTGATAATGACATCCAACGTCGGCAGCCGTGAGCTTGACGAATATGGCAGCGGAGTGGGCTTCAGCACTTCCGGAAGAAATGTTCAGGGCAACAGGAAGGCTGTTCTGGAAAAGGCCGTCAAAAAGGCATTCCCGCCTGAATTCATCAACAGGGTGGACGAGCAGATCTTCTTCAATTCTCTCACAAAGGAAAATATAGAGAAGATCATCGACATCGAACTGAAAGGACTCAAGCAGCGCGTGAAGGATGCAGGCTTCGAACTCACTGTAACCTCCGCCGCCAAACATCTGACAGCAGACTCGGGATACGATCCGAGCTACGGAGCCAGACCGCTCAAGAGGGCAATACAGAGATACATCGAAGATCCTGTATCAGAGCACATCATAACCGGTAGGATGCTATCGGGAAAGAATGGTCTGAAATATACCAGAATCCGCGTGAGTCTGTCCGAAGACAAGGAAAACACCGTCGTGGAGTGGCGTTAGGCGATATTGAAATCCATCATTTCCAGCCCCATATCATCTATCATATCCACGAGAGTCCTGTAAGATGTTTCAGAAGAGATCATCGAACTGATGAAAGAGAGAGTGTTATCTGTATTCATATCCTTTAGTTTTAAGGGTTCATCCGTTTTGTTGATGCAAAGATAAAGGCACATTGTGCCATTATACGGCACAACAGCGTAATATACTGCAAAAAATGATAAAACTTATAATTTTTGATCTGGACGGTACACTGCTGGACACCCGGGAGGATATTGCTGATGCCTGCAACTACGCTCTGAGAATGTGCGGACATCCGGAAAGGGATCTGACAGAGTACAATATGCTGGTAGGGCGTGGAATATACAATCTTTTCCGCGGGGCCCTGCCTCCGGAAAGCCGTAGTGATGAAAGTGTTTTAGAAATGAAAAGCCATTTCGTCCCTTATTATAATTCCCATATCTGCGACAAGACAGAGCCGTACACAGGAATCATAGAAATGCTGGATATTCTTGCAAAGGAAGGCATCACATTTGCCATTGCATCGAACAAATATCAGGAAGGAACTGGAATACTTGTAAAAAAACTTCTGAGCAGGTACGGTTTTATCAGGATTCTGGGACAAAGGGACAACAAGCCCATCAAACCAGATCCAGAAATCATAAATGAAATAATGTCAGACATTCCTGGAATCAAAGCGGAAGAAGTAATATATTGCGGTGACTCTGACGTAGATATGCAGACTGGAATCAACGCAGGCATAAAGACAATCGGCGTCACCTGGGGATTCCGGACCAGAGAAGAACTCAGGGCTTATGATCCTTGGCTCCTGGCTGAGAAACCGGAAGAAATTTCCGCAGCAGTGGTGACCTATTCAGAATAAAAGCATAACTTTGTGACAAAGAATACAGATATGGAACAGAGTGAAAGATACACGGACAAGCTGGCCAAATATATCATTGCTGCGGCAGGAATAGGAATCATCGGCGCACTCTGCTGGTATTTCAGAAGCGTCATCATATATATTCTGGCAGCTGTAGTGGTCTCGCTCATAGCCAAGCCGGTGATGGGAGGACTGCAAAAGATAAGGATCAAGGGAAAGAAAGCACCTGACTGGTTCCTTGCCGCATTCTCTCTGACTTTTGTCATTACGATCATTCTGACGATCCTGACTCTGATCATACCTATCGTAAGCGGAATCCTTAAAGGCATATCCTTTGGTAACATAGAGAATGCAGCCGGACAGATAGCTGTCCCCCTTTCACATCTGAACGATTTTCTGAAAAGCACATTCCCGCAGCTGGGCAATGAATTCCGGATCGAGATGCTTCTGGGTCAGGAACTTCAGAAACTGTTCGACGCATCAGCCATTTCCTCGATGATAGGCTCAGCTACATCCTTCCTGACAAGCCTCGGCATAGGCTTATTCTCGGTGATTTTCATAGGTTTCTTCTTCATCAAGGATGACGGACTTTTTACCGAGATTGTCTGCGCTCTTGTTCCAGACAAGCACGAAAAGAATACAGAAAAGGCTATTGCTGACATAGGTCATCTGCTTTCACGCTATTTCATCGGAGTGATGATAGAGGTCTGCGGAGTAGCTCTCCTGAACTTCCTCGGACTGCTCCTCATAGCCAGAATGGGCTTCAACGCGGCTATAGGAATCGCATTCCTCACAGGTATCCTTAACATAATTCCATATGTCGGTCCGCTTATGGGAGGAGTCCTCGGCACTTTATTATGCCTTATCCTGAAATACAGCAGCATTACACCTTTAGGTCTGGATGTAAGTTTCTGGATGTTCACAATAATCCTGATAGCCATATTCTGCTTCACTCAGCTGGTAGACAACTTCCTCTACCAGCCTCTAATATATTCTACAAGTATTAAATCCAAGCCTCTGGAAATCTTCATTGTCCTTCTCATCGTAGGACATATGGGAGGTCCTCTGTCAATGATTATCGCAATTCCTTGCTACACAGTGGTCAGAGTCATCGCCTTCCGATTCTTCAGACGGTATAAGGCTATCAGAAGACTTATACCGTCCGAGAGGCTGATTAGCGGAGATACTGAATAACACAATTGATTATGATAAAGAAACTATTGATCATTGCAGCAATAACAATGGCTGGAATCACAAGCGAAAATATGCTGGCTCAGGAGCACAGCATAACACCTGACGGAACATACCTTTTCGTACAGAGAGACACCTGCGACCTTTTTATGGATGTTTACAACCCTGCCTCCGGAAGCAATACCACTGCATTCGGGCTGGAGAAACCGACAGTGATATTTATGTTCGGTGGCGGATTCATCGGAGGAACCAGAGATGATGCTGATTACCATAAATGGTTCAGACAGATGACCGAAAACGGTTATAGAGTCATTTCTATCGACTATCGCCTGGGGCTTAAAGGCTCGAATAAAGTGGGAGTAGCGCAGGTGAATGTTCTGGACAAGGCCATCCATATGGCAGTAGAAGACCTTTTCAGCGCGACAAACTTCATCCTTGACAATGCCGACCAGTTCGGCGTAAGACCTGACAATATCGTGATCAGCGGTTCTTCAGCAGGAGCCATTACTGTAATGCAGGCTGAATATGAAATCGCAAACAATACAGCCTGGGCATCAGTGCTCCCTGCAGGATTCAATTACGCCGGAGTGATGTCTTTCTCGGGAGCGATACTCTCAAGAGAAGGCAAAGTGGACTTCAAGAACGAGCCTTGTCCTACCCTTATGCTTCACGGCACTTCAGACAAACTCGTCCCTTATGATCAGATAAAGGTATTCAACCTTGGATTCTTCGGAGGTGGAAAGCTCGTGGACAGATTCAAGAAATATGGTCTGAACTACAATATGTTCCACTTTGTCGACTATGGTCACGAGATCGCGGGATCAATGGGCACTACTCTTGACCTTCAGATCAAGTTCCTGGAAACCAATGTAATGCAGAAGAAGATGCGAATCGTGGAAGCTTGGATCGATGACCCTGACGTATTTAAAGGCTCTGGTCCTCAGTCCAGAAAGGAACTCTACGGAAACTAGCATTGATAGAATAATAACAGAGGGTGACTGATCAGTCACCCTCTGTTATTATTCTGAGACTTATTCTGCAAGTTTATCAAGTACAAGTTCCACAAGTTTTCTGACCTGTGGCTTGTAGTCAGGATTGCTTGCCTTATGATGTCGGTGTGCAATGATGCAGCAGACTGTTCCGGCATTGTGTCCCAGATGTGCTGCAATTCCGGCGATTGCTGATCCTT
>JAEIGA010009947.1_pt1 | contig 14414 bp, 12 predicted proteins | sample 9270691 | NCBI WGS metagenome assembly JAEIGA01 (sample SAMN17057246, study PRJNA624740) | gut metagenome | biome: biome; isolation source: fecal sample | host: Bos grunniens | place: China: Xizang | collected 2019 | reverse complement strand
CCGCTCTGGAGCATTATATGTACTCCTATAATAAAAAGCATATTTTTAAGCCGATACACTATATTTCGGATATTGATAGCTTGCCTGAGGCATCCTCTGCGTTTTCCGTTTGTATTCATATGGATTTTGGCAATGCCAATCCTAAGGCATTGATTGGTGCAGTCAAGGCAATTGCCGAAACTAATCTTCCAATTTATCGCGTTATATTAGAATAATCGGACACCTTTTTTCAACGAAATTCGCCTTCGGCGAGTGAAATAGCTTCGCTGTGAAATATTTGCTATGCAAATGTGATGGGCGAATTTCATTTCACATTGCGACGAAGGAGCAATATTTCACAATTCACGAAGTGAATTATTTCACATTCGGCGTAAGCCGAATATTTCACTTGAATTTTTTTCAAAAAAATTAAAAAAACTCTTGCTTTTTCAAATCGCTTGTGTTATAATAACAAAGCCGATTTATGATTAACAAAAAAATATATATAAATGTCGGCCCAAGTGGCTAATATTTAGGAGGTGTCAAAATGGCTAAGTGCAGTATCTGCGGTAAGGGCGTGACCTTCGGTCATAACGTTTCTCACTCTAACCGTAAGACCAACAGAACATGGAAGCCCAACATCCGTAAGGTTAAGGCAGTTGTTGATGGTTCCCATACCACCGTTAGCGTATGCTCCCGTTGCCTTCGTTCAGGAAAGGTTGAGCGCGCATAATGCAAAAGCTCCGCTTGATTATAGCGGGGCTTTTTGTTTTTTTATAAGTTCAGGTAGGCTTTTCTGCTGAGCTTGCGAGCATCTGGAAAAACCGAAAACTCAGAATAAAGAGGACTGCGCGTAGTATAGCGCAGGGTATATAATGAAAAGAAAATTTGCAATAACAGACTGCCGTATACCGCCCGAAATGGAGAGGCGGCTCAGACTTCTTGGCTTTGATATTTTGACTCTGCCGCCCTGCCCTACGCTGCCCGAGGCTGTGGCTTCGCACACGGATATGCTGCTTCTGCCGCTCGGTGACGAATATATCTCGGTAGCCGATTACTGCGACACAGCTCCGCATATTTTCACCGACCTGTGCCTGATGCTAAGCGGCAGAGCTAAGCTTTCCTTCACCTCTGATAAGCTCGGCTGTGAGTACCCCGAGGACGCCAAGCTGAACGCGCTGAGAATGGGGGAGAAGCTATTTATAAAATCCGACACGGCTTCCCCCTACGTTATCGAAAAGGCGCGCTCTATCGGCTTAAAAATAGTTCCCATAAAGCAAGGCTACCCCGCCTGCACCACCCTGAAGCTCACGGATAACGCGGCAATCACCGCAGACTGTGGAATGAAAAGGGCGCTTGAGGCAGAGGGGATAAGGGTCACGCTGATAGAAAACGGAGATATTCTTCTCCCGCCCTACGAATACGGCTTTATAGGAGGGTGCGCTGGGGTATTTGAAAATAAAATATACTTCCTCGGCGACCCGAAAACGCACAGGAGCTACCCCGATATTCTCTCCGCCTGCGAGGGTGAGGGGCTTGAGATTGTTTCACTCGGCGGAGGACGCCTCGTCGACCTCGGCGGAATTATCCTTTCCGAGTATGACCTCGAGTAAGACGGTGAATACAGGCACAAGAAGTATTCCGAAAAAGCCGAAAAGCGAGTAACCGATATAAAGAACCACGAGCGTTATTATCGGGTGCACACCTAGATTTTTTCCGACTATTTTCGGCTCGACGAGCTGACGAAGGACGGTGTGGGTGAGGTATAAAATCAAAATGGCAAAGCCAAGGGGTGCGTTTTTCGTGATAATCAGATACGCGCCCCAAGGGATAAGCGCAGTACCTACTCCGATAACGGGAAGGGCGTCGAGGAGCGATATAACGAAGGCGAAAAGAACGAAGTGCTCTACCCCGAGTATGAAAAATCCAAGCAACAGAACACCGAAGGTGAAGAGCATAAGCAGCGAATAGGAGCGGATATAGCCGACAATGGCGGAAAAGAACCCTTTTTTAAGCCTTCCGAGCAGCCGTGTAACGCTATCCGGAAGAACGCGTGCTAAAAATCCCCTGATAACGTCGAGGTCCAGAGCAAAATACACCGAGGAAATAACGGTGATAACCAGAAATAATATAGCCCTCGGCACAGCGCCGAGAAACGATGAAAGAAAGCTGCCGAGATTTTCAATAAGCGAGATAACGAGCGAGTAGACGGCATCGCCAACCTTATCGCCAAGCGCGCCGAAAATACCTCCGCTGGTCAGCTCCTCTATCGCCGCCTCTATTCTGACGCCGCCCTCGCCCGAGATAAACTCCCATAGCTCGACCGCTATCCACCACACCCCTAGCCCAACGAGTCCGAAAAACGCAAGGGTTGCGAGCAACGTCATACACAGGCGCGAGAGCCTCATACTAAGATGAAGCTTCTCTTTTAGCCACACGGCAGGTCGCTCTATGGAAAAGACGATAGCCGCGGCAATAAGAAACGGCAATATCAGAAGAAAGACGTATCTTATGAAGATATACGAAAGGAGCATAGCCCCGAGTATCGCTATCGTGTAATATGCAATTTTCCTCACCCTATCATATCCCATATTCACCCCCAAAAGCATTCACAGTATAGTTTATCCACCAAGGAGTAAATATATATCAAAAAATACATTTAATTTAAAAGGAGAAGAAAAATGGTAGTAATTGAAATGGAAAACGGCGGTATTATCCGCGTTGAGCTCTGTCCCGAGGCGGCGCCGATAACGGTCAAGAACTTTGAGAGCCTTGTCAAGGAGGGCTTCTACGACGGGCTGATATTCCACAGAGTTATAAAGGGATTTATGATTCAGGGCGGCGACCCTCTCGGCAACGGAATGGGCGGCTCCGAGAAGAAAATCAAGGGCGAATTCCGCTCAAACGGTGTGAATAACCCCCTCCGCCACACAAGAGGCGTTATCTCTATGGCGCGCTCCTACGACCCAAACTCCGCGTCCTCACAGTTCTTTATAATGCACGCTGACGCTCCTCATCTTGACGGGCAGTACGCCGCGTTCGGCAGAGTTGTCGAGGGTATGGACGTGGTTGACGAAATAGCCGGTATCCCCACCGACTATTCCGACCGTCCCAAGATGGCTATGAGAATGAAGCGCGTATATATTGACTGATTTCAATATCGCCGCATAACATAGCAAGGTAAACTTTTGTATACAAATAAAAGCACGGCTGCACCCCGTTATCTAAGCTTAGGGTGTAGCCGTGTCGCTTTTTTCGCTATATTATGTTTTATCGTGTGACAGCCTCGGGGTGCTTCTCAAGGATAACCGAGAGAGCCGCCTTGTCTGCAGATACGATAACCTCGCCCTTGAAGAACTGAAGGATAGATGCAGGAACTGCGGGAGTAACCTCACCGAAAAGCGCGCGCTCGAGTATCTCTGCCTTTCCGCTTCCCATAGCGAGAAGCAGAATCTTATCAGCCTGCATAATCTGTCCGACACCCATAGAAAGCGCCTGTGTGGGTACGTCCTCTCTCTTCTCGAAGAAGCGCGCGTTGGCGTCTATGGTGGAGTCGGTGAGGTTAACGAGTCCCGTTCCCTTGGTGAAGTGAGTATCAGGCTCGTTAAAGCCGATGTGTCCGTTGTTTCCGATGCCAAGCACCTGAATATCAACGCCGCCCATAGAAGCAACGACCGCATCGTAGCGAGCGCACTCCGCGACGGGGTCGGTGGCAAGACCGTTCGGAAGATTGGTGTTTTCCTCCTTGATATCAACGTGGTCAAAGAGGTTGTGGTGCATGAAGTATGCGTAGCTCTGGTCGTGGTCTGCGGAAAGCCCTACGTACTCGTCAAGATTAACGCTCTTAACCTCAGCGAAGGAAATCTCGCCCGCGCCATACCTTCTGATAAGCTCGGTGTACATACCGATAGGCGATGAGCCTGTTGCAAGTCCGAGGACTGCGTCCTTCTTGGCGGCGAGAACCTCACAGATAGCGTCCGCGCCTCTTATACCCGCGTCGTGTGCGGTTTCGGAATAGATAATTTTAATCATTTTTCACCTCATATATTAGAATATTTTTTCACTATATCACGCATTTGGTCAAGTCGGGATTCCATATCCGAAACGAGCTTGAACTGATTTCTGCATCTGTCAAGGTTGTGTCCCTCTCTGTGCACCTTGAAATAGGTGTCGCCATTCAAATAATCGGTCAGAAAGCGCATACCGCACTCGAGCGTCATCATAATAGCTCCTATCGGAAGCATCTCGAGCTCACCCTCGGTAAGACCTCCCTTAGCCCCCTCGATAAAGCCCTTGACATACAGCTCATAGAGCCCAATATCGAAATTAACAAGCGAGAGGTCGCGCTCATCCTCCAGAGCGGTTGTCGCGCCAAAGCGAATGGAATCGCCGAAATCATTGACAGAATATCCCGGCATAACCGTATCAAGGTCAACCACGCACAGCGGAGCGCCGGTTTTGGCATCGAAGAGAATATTGTTGAGCTTCGTGTCGTTGTGAGTGACTCGAAGCGGAAGTCTGCCCTCCGCGTGAGCGCGCTCAAGTGTGTGGCAGAAGTCAAATCTCGCCTTAGCGAATTCTACCTCCGCCCTGACTGTATCAAGTCTTTTCGCGGCGTCGTTCTCTACCGCCTCCATAAGCTGGCGGTATCTGTCAGGTGTGTTATGGAAGTTGACTATGGTTTCGTGGAGTGTGTCCGCGGGATAATCTCTCAGCATATACTGAAAGTTTCCGAAGGCGACCGCACTTTTGTAGAACTGCTCGGGGCGCTCCACCTTGTCAAATGACACCGAGTCGGTGACGTGGACGAGTACTCTCCAATATCTCTCACACTCGTCACAAAGATAGGACTCGCCGTCGACGGTTGGTATAATATTGACAACCTCGCGCTCGGGGTCGCCGCCCTCCCTCTCAATTTTCTCTCTGATAAAGCCTATAACGGCGACGTAGTTCTCCATCAGCTTATCCGGTCTTTTGAAGACGTTGTCGTTAATTCTCTGCAGAACGTATTTAACCTCGGAGCCATCCTCGCGCCTCATAGTCACAAGTAGGGTATCGTTGATGTGTCCGCTCTTCAATGGAACGGCAGTGATGGGCTCGCCCTCTACTCTGAAGGCCTTGATTATCTGATTGATGTCTGTATTTAACATTTCTGTTTTCTTTCCGTTTCGGTATTTATCTTACTGTCCACGAAAAATATTATATGTTTATTTCTTGACTTTTTCAAGGTAAAATTGTATAATATTTTGTAGAAAAGAACATTATTTGAAATCATTTTACAAATTTCGGAGGCGGGAGTGAAAAAACAGGAGATAATCTCGGTTTTGATGGAGCTCAACAGAATAACCGGCTTTCGCGTTTCCCTGCACGGCGCTGACTACGGCGAAATTGCCGCGTATCCCGAGGCGAAGTCCGATTTTTGTCGCGTTGTGCATTCGCTTCCCGGGGAGCTTTCGAGCTGTATCGCGTGCGACAAGGCGGCGTGCGAATGGGCTCTGACTATAAGGGACACTCATATATACACCTGTCGCTACGGTCTTACCGAGGCGGTAAGTCCACTATATAACTTCGGTACGCTGACGGGCTTTCTCGTGATGGGTCAGGTCTACAAGGACGAGCAGGGCGACTATCCGATGCCACAGGTGGCAACAGAGGACACGGAGCTTAAAGCGAGAATAAGCGAGGCTATGACGAAAATCCCGAGAGTCAAGGGCAATATGATAAAATCATACGTCAGAATAATGACGATATGCGCCCAATATCTGACCCTCTCGAATGCAATTCCCCGAGAGAAGCCTACCGTAGCCCAGCTCGCGAAAAACTACATATATGAAAACTTCCGCTCAAAGATAAGTATAAAGGACATCTGCACCCACATTGGCTGCTCGAAATCGACTCTCATCACCTCATTCAAGAAGGAGTACGGAATGACGGTGGGCAGTTATATCACCGAGGTAAGACTCGCCGAGGCAGAGAGGATGCTCTCACTCGGTGAGAAAACTATAGGCGAAATCGCCATAGCGTCGGGTTTTTCCGACCAATCCTATTTTTCAAAGGTTTTTTCCTCAAAGCACGGCTTCCCGCCGAGCGAATACCGCCAAAGGAGGTAACTTTAAATGAAAATTCTACATACCGCCGACCTACACATCGGCTCACCGCTGACCGCCAGGCTCTCGCCCGAAAAAATCAGACAGAGAAAAACCGAGCTTATAGTCACTCTCGAGCGAATGACAGAGCTCGCGCTCAGCAGGGATATATCGCTTTTCATCATAGCGGGCGACCTCTTTGACACAAGGAGGGTATCAAAGTCGCTATGCGAGAGAGTTTTAAGAATAATAGAGGGCACCCCGTCGGTGGAGTTTCTCTATCTGTCGGGAAATCACGAGAAAAACGCTATTATTGAAAGCGGACTGCCGCTGCCGAGAAATCTCAGAATATTCTCGGAGGACTGGACCTATTTTGACTATGGAGATATAACCGTGGCGGGCAGAAGCGAGCTTTCCGAGGATATGTTCGCAACCCTGAGGCTCGACCCGGGAAGAAAGAATATTGTCGTTCTGCACGGAGCGCTCCTTGACAGGAGCTCTCGCGACGCTGTCGGCATCAAGGACGCCGCCGACAGAGGAATTGACTATCTGGCGCTCGGACACTATCACTCATACTCTGTGCGCGCCATCGACGAGCGAGGAATTGCGGTATACTGCGGCTCTCCCGAGGGACGCGGATTTGACGAGACGGGAGATAAGGGCGCGGTTGTCGTCGACTTCTCGACGCGGCGTCCGAGGGAGGCGTTCGTGCAGCTGGCAAGACGCAGACTGCATATAGTCAAGGTTGATATAACAGAGGCGTCGGGCACCCTTGAGATAGAGGACGAGATTGCGGCGCAGCTCAGGGATATTCCCGGGGCGGATATGGTCAGGGTCGAGCTGTGCGGAAAAAGATTACCCGAGCTCGTCCCCGCTACCGACGCCATCGTTACAAGATGGCAGGACAGGTTCTATCACTTCGAGCTCCAAGACCTCTCGCGCACGAAAATCGACCCCGAGTCATACAGATACGACAAGTCCTTCAAGGGTGAGTTTATCCGCACGGTGCTGGAGGCAGAGCTGTCCGACGAGGACAAGGAGGCTGTTATCCGCGCGGGAATCGCCGCCCTTCTCGGCGAGGACACAGACCTTTAAGGAGGACTTATGAGAATTATAAAATGTCATATAGAGGGCTTCGGCAGGTTTTCCGAGTGTGATTTTGACTTCACAGAGGGTCTCAACGTCATCTGTCGCGAAAACGGCGCGGGAAAGACGACTCTTACCGCCTTCATCAAGGCTATGCTCTACGGTCTTGGTGACAACAGAAAATCCGCGGAGGAAAACGATAGAAGAAAACACAAGCCCTGGCAGGGCGGAGTCTTCGGCGGCAGTATGACCGTCGCCGTGGGCGAAAAAAGCTACGTTATTGAGCGAAGCTTCGGCGCTAAGCAGTCCGACGACAGCTTCACCCTGAGAAACGCTCTGACGGGAGCTGTATCCCCCGACTACACCGAGAATATCGGTCTTGAGCTTTTCGGCATAGACAAGGAGGGCTTCATTCGCACCATCCTTTTCTCCGAGAGGGCTATCGAGGCAGACGACAGGGCTAACGACACCGTCGCATCAAGACTCTCCGACGTTATGGGAGCTGACGGAGATATAGGAAGCTACAGCGGAGCTATGAAGCTGCTCGACGAGCGCAGGAAAAGATACCAGAAGCGCGGCGGTCAGGGTGAGATAGCGAGAATCAGGGGCGAAATTTCGGATTATAACCGCAGACTTGACGAGCTGTCAAGGCTCAGCGCGAAAGCCGAGGAAAAGGAAAGAGAGCTCGCGGAGCTTGAGGGAGAAATACGCGCCCTTGAGGATAGGGAGAGCGAGCTCAGACGCCGCCACGAGCAGCAGATAGCAAGGCGCGAGCGCTTAGCGCTTCTTGAAAGATACCGCGATATGTGCGAAAAAAGAGACGCGGAGCTTGAAAGGGTCAAGGCTCTTCTTGATTTCTTCGGCGGAAACGTACCCACCCTTGATGAGGTCGATGAGGCGAGAGATGCCGCGAAGGATGCTGCAAGACTGCGCGACGAGGCTATCGGAGAGGGCGCAGACGAGTTATATCTCTCACTCAGCGAAAAATACAGCGCGACAAGCCAGAGAGAAATTGAGCGTATAGAGGAGCTCGCGGCAGAGCTCGACTCCGACAGGGAGAGGCTCAGAAAAATCGAGCAGGGCGAGGACGAAAGAAGCCTGAGAATGAGGGAGCTGTTCCCCGCGAGGCTTCCCACCGAGGAGGAGATTGACGCCGCTATCACACAAGCGAAGGGCAAGCCATCTGGTCTATCCACAGCCCTTATAATACTCGGCGCTGTGGCGGCTGTATCAGGCGTGGCTCTCGGCGTTCTTTTCAAGCCCCTGCTCTTCAGTATATGCGCGCTTGGCGTTATGCTTTCCCTCGTCGGAGTCATACTCAGAGCGGCGGGCATTGGAAGAGATAAGAAGGCGGCGAGGGCGTTTCTCGGCGAAATTTTGCCTTCGGCAACAGGAGATGCTCTCGGGCATCTGTACGAGAGAAAGAACTCGCTCTCACTATACAACACCCTCGATGAGGAAAGAGTCCGCGAGGAGGTCCTTCTTCGCGAGAGAATTTCGAAGAGTGAGCGCGAGATTTCAGCCTTCCTTGAAAAAATGGGAATAACAGGCGGCTCTACCGCCGACATCAGGCGGATACGCGAGGAGTATAACGAGTATCTCGCGCTCTCCAGGACACAGCAGCGCGGAGCGCAGGACAGGCTCGGGAAGATTAAAAGAAGCGAGGAGCTTCAAGCCAAGGCGAAGAGCTTCCTTGAAAGATTCCCGACCGCGACCGACACTCCGTTTGACGAGATACGCGCCCATATTAACGAATACGGCTACAGAAGCCAGAACGCAGAGCGTATGTGCTCCGAGTGCGAAAAATTCGCCGCCGAAAACGACATATCGGCGGGAGTCACGGAGCTCAGCGAGGGCGAGGAGCAGGCGCTCAGGGAGGAACGAGAGCGCGTAGCTCTACAGCTCGCCGAGAAAAAGCGTCAGTACACCCTCACGGAACGAGAATGCCGCTCGCTTATCGAGGAATGTGACACCGAGGAGGAGATTAAAGCGGCAAGGCTCGCCGCCGAAAGATCGCTCGAGGAATATGAGAGGAGTCTCAATATTATCAAGCTCACCAAGGAGCTTCTCACACTCGCGGCAGAAAATATGAGCTCAAGATATATCGGAAAGACCCGCGAGAGATTTATCCACTACGCCTCGCTTATCTCGGGCGAGGAGGGCGAATACTTCGTTGACACCGACTTCACAGTCAAGAAAAACGAAAGGGGCGAGGCAAGATCCGAGGCAAGCTTCAGCAGAGGAACGAAGGATCTCTTTTCTATCGCTATGCGTCTTGCCCTTGTCGATTCTCTGTACAATGGCGAGCTTCCCTTCCTGATACTCGACGACCCGTTCATATCGCTCGACGACAGAAGAAGAAAAAGAGCTATGGGGCTTATTTCTGCCATAGCCGGGGAAAGACAGATAATATATCTCACCTGCTCGGAATCGCGCGCGGTGTAAATCTGTCACAGACTTAAAAATAATTTTAAAGGGAGAGGCGAGCTGCCTCTCCCTTGTTTTTTAACCTGAAATTACTGCTTCTTGAGAAGCTCTACAATCTCACGAAGGAGCGCTTCCTGTCTTTCGTCAGCTCCTCTGGCGTAGGCTTCCTTCTCTGCCTCGACGCGAGCCGCTTCCTCAGCAGCCGCCTTTTCCTGCGCCTCTGCCTCAGCCTTAGCCTTAGCCTTCTCGTCGCGGAACACCTTGACTGCCTCAAGGCTCTTGTAGTTAAGGCCGAGAGCCTTCATCTCCGCCTTTTCAGCCTTAGTGGGCTTGGCGCTCTTGATAGCGTTTCTCAGCTTTTCCTGATTCTCGCGTACCGAGTTGAACGCCTTGACGATGCAGAAGAGCACGAAGGCGATAAGAAGGAAGTTGATAATCGCGTTGATAAATGCGCCCCAGTCTATGTAGATAGAGTTGGCGAGGTCGACAACCTCCGCGCCGTTTTCATCAACCATATAGGAGGTTTTCAGGAAAGTGAAAATTTCGCTGAGCGAGTTCTTCCCGAGAATGAGGGCAAGAACCCAGTTGATAATGGGCTTCAGAATGTTGTTGCTGAGCGCGTTGACTATAGCGGTGAACGCGCTACCGACGGTGACACCGACCGCCATATCAACCACGTTGCCGCGAGTGATAAATTTTTTAAATTCTTCAAAAAATTTTTTCATTTCATTTCCTTTCGCTTATATATTTCTTTGTTTTCTTTCATTTTTCTCTGCCTATATCGTACACCGAGCGGATACGGAGCTGGCGTGCGAGCGCATCGAGGTTAGTGACCTCTCTCGTCCTGAAATGCACCCGACAGGGCACTCCGCCGAGAAGGTCGAAATAGTTGTCGTCAAAGACGGCGTCAAGCTCGGAAAAATCAAGCTCAACCGACGCAGCATAGACGTCCGAGGTAAGCGTCAGGTAGAAATCCGTGCCGCTTCCCGAAATCTCGGAGCTGATACTCGGCTTGATAAAGTCAAAGCTCTTCGGCTCGACGAAAATATGCGTTCCCTGCGACTTGGCGGTGAGTCCGTCGCTGACCGAATACACGAGCGCGTACTCACTTTCGTGGCCCAAGACGAGCGATGATAGGTCTGTGGTGAGTATATTCGCCGCGCTCATAGGCTCAACCGAGATAGGAAAGCTATCCTTGAATACCGTGCGCTGTCTATTGTCTATAACCGAGTATGAGAAGCTTCCGTCAAAGGCGGATCTTTTCTCATTTGAAAGATTAAAGCTGACACGGGGACCGTCTGCGCTGACCGAAACAAGCACCGGAGCGTAGAATCTTTTCGCGAAATAGTGTAGCGCCTTCCATCTGCCGAAGTAGTCAATTCCCGACGGGGAAATCGCCGGCCAGCAGTCGTTCAGCTGCCAATACAGAGAAGTCATTAAGCTGCCTCTCTCCCTGCGCGCCGCCTCGACTGTCGATTTGACCGACTCGGCGAGAACAAGCTGCGTCATATAAGCCAGACTTCCGATGGAGTACGGGTATCTGTGAGAATCCGAGAGGTAGCCTGCGCCTCTGTGAACAGCGCACCTGTGGCACTCGAGCGCGGGAGAAAATACGTTCAGATCGTCCTCCTCAACAAAGGCTCTGAGGGTCTTCTCGGATGGCAGGGTGTCAATACTGATTTCGTCTTTTGGTGCTACAAATTCTCCGACCGACAAGGGGAATGCCCAATATACGGTATCGGGAAGATACTCCTTGACAAGTGCGGATAAAATACTATCGCTCTGCTCTAAGCTGTCGGCGAGAGCTTCGGGGTCTGCGTGCGGCTCTGTACCGCTTCCCAAAGTGACGCCGAGCGACGGATGATGGGCTATGCGTGTGAGGTTATCCTTCAGCTCTGCGCCCGGGGCGCTGACGACGTCCTGCCATACCACAAGTCCGAGCTCGTCGCACAGGTCGAAAAAGTAGTCGGGGGGATAACCTATACAGCCGGATACGCGTACCGTGTTAAAATTCGCCGCCCTCGCGTCCTCAAGAAGCCTTCTCGTGCGCTCGCGGCTGAGTCTTGGGATAATGCAGTCCTCGGGGATATAATTCGCTCCTCTTGAGAAGAAGGGAACTCCGTTGACAGCGAGGGTGAGGCTCTCGCCCTGCTCCTTCGCCAGAGTCAGGGTGCGAAGTCCTATTTTCATCTCCCTGCTGTCGCATATCTCGGTGTCCGAATACAGATTCACCTTGAGCTTGTATAAATTCTGCGCTCCGAGTCCGTTTGGCCACCAGAGGTTGGGGTTAGTGACGGTTATACTTCCCTTACCCGAGATAAGACCCGAGTAGAAAACGTTTCCCGCGGGAGAAACCAGCGTTGCAACCGCGCGGCAGGGCTCGTCCGAGCAGGTGGTATGAAGCGAGAGGTCGAGTCTGACCTCACCTTCAGCGTGTATCTGCTTCACCTCAACGCGCTCTATCATCTCCGTGTCAAATGAGAGAAGCTCAACCTCTCGCATAATGCCCATATCGGAAAGCGCGGGCGCCCAATCACAGCCCGACGTATAGCGAGCCTTCCTCGACTGCCCGACCGTTTCGGGAGCCACTCTCCGGATATGTATTTTCAAGACGTTCTTACCGGCGGAAAGAATACCACCGACCTCAAACGTATAAACTCTGTGCATATTATCGGTGTCGGCAATTTTTCTTCCGTTGAGCTCAATCTCGCACAGAGTATCAAGAGAGCCAAACCTGAGAAGCTGCTTCTTCCTCGAGAGCGTCAAATCCGATACGCTAAATTCCGCAGTGAAGGTGCACTCGCCCGGCAAAAGCTCGCTCTGTCCTTTCACATTGTCACGATAGTACGGGTCATCGATAAGACCGTGCTCAATAAGCACCGAGTACACGGAGCAAGGCGCTATGCAGGCAAGACCCGAGTGCTCCCCCGCGTCCATCGTGAAGGCAGTTATTTTCTGTATATCCATAAGCCCTCCGCTTTTTTTCTATATTTTATCACAAGAACACGTATTTTGCAATCGCAGATTATTAAAAACAGCTTATATATTTTTGTAATATTTAACCAAAAAAAGTGTCAAATGCGGTAAAATATTAAAAACATATTGAAAAAACGCATCAAATGTGTTAAGATGTACTCAGTGAAATTAATCCGAAAAAGGAGACGTCTAATGAAAATAAAGAGATTATTCGGCGCAGCTCTGTTGCTTATAGTCATGGTCGCGATTTGTCTGTCCGTCACCGCGTGCGTTGGCGATAATCCCGATCCGAAGAAAAAGACTATTGAGGGCGTCAGCTTCGTCAATAAGACCGTGGTATACGACGGCACGGAGCACGAAATTACCGTGATGGGCGAGCTTCCCGAGGGTGTCAGCGTCACCTACACGGATAACAAGGGTACCGACGCGGGCCAGTACGATGCCACAGCGACTCTTGTGGGCGAGGGCTACGAAACACTTACCCTCACTGCTAAGCTTACTATCGAAAAAAAGACTATAGAAGGTGTCACCCTCTCGTGTCAGACCTTCACCTACGACGGCACACTAAAGTCGCTTCAGCTTTCGGGCGAGCTTCCCGAGGGTGTCACGGCAACCTGGATTGAAAACGGCGCTACCAACGCGGGCAATCATCCTGTCAAGGTCACTCTCAGCGGCAAAAACTATAAAGATCTTACCCTCTCGGAAATAATGGTTATCGAGAAGGCAGATATAACGGGAATTGTCTTCGTAGGCGGAGAATTCACCTACGACGGTGAGGAAAAGAAAATAGAAATCGAGGGCACTCTCCCCGAGGGCGTCAGCGTTTCTTATACGGGCAACGTACAGACCGAGGTCGGCGAATATCCCGTTACAGCGACCCTCTCCGGTGACAACTATAACACCCTGACTATTCCCGCCGTGCTCATTATCAAAAAGGCTGATAACACTGAAGAAGCCAAAGACTTCACCGGAATTACTCTTGAGAGCGATGAGTTCACCTACGACGGCACGGTCAAATCACTTTCTCTCACAGGTAAGCTTCCCGAGGGTACTAATGTTACCTTCGCAGGAAACGATCAGATTAACGCGGGCGAGTATAGGGTTGTCGCGGTTCTGTCAGCAGAGGGCTATAATACTCTGACACTTGAGGCTACTCTGAAAATAAATAAGCTTTCCCTCGCGGACACCCTTACCCTTGAGGATAAGGAGGTCGACTACGAAAAAGGAAAGAAGCACAGCCTTGTTGTTGAGGGCGAAATTCCGGACGGCGTCACCGTCACCTACTCCAACGAAAATATCGAGCAAGCAGGCATCTATACCATCACCGTCATTATTGAGGGCGATAACTACGAAAGACTGGTGCTTACAGCTACGCTCACTGTAAAGGGCAGGGACGGTAGCGGATTCATTACTCCCGAACACAAGTGGTAATTTTAACATATTAAGAAAAAACAGATAAAGGCACAGAGCAAGACTGTACTTCTATCTGTTTTTCTTTTCTATGGTTATGGGAAGCGCTACTTCTGTGGATTGATACTCTGTCTTACCCAAGGCAAAAGCTCGCTCTGTCCTTTCACATTGTCACGATAGTACGGGTCATCGATAAGACCGTGCTCAATAAGCACCGAGTACACGGAGCAAGGCGCTATGCAGGCAAGCCCCGAGTGCTCCCCCGCGTCCATCGTGAAGGCAGTTATTTTCTGTATATCCATAAGCCCTCCGATTTTTTCTATATTTTATAACAAGAACACGTATTTTGCAATCGCAGATTATTAAAAACAGCTTATATATTTTTGTAATATTTAACCAAAAAAAGTGTCAAATGCGGTAAAATATTAAAAACATATTGAAAAAACGCAT
>JAEIGA010009946.1_pt1 | contig 14415 bp, 13 predicted proteins | sample 9270691 | NCBI WGS metagenome assembly JAEIGA01 (sample SAMN17057246, study PRJNA624740) | gut metagenome | biome: biome; isolation source: fecal sample | host: Bos grunniens | place: China: Xizang | collected 2019 | reverse complement strand
TTAGAACATAGCTATCTAAACGGGGAAAATCTTATAAAGACAATCCCGTGCTAAATTTGTATCGTTAAATATAGAAGAAAGGAGGTAAATAATGTATACTGTATATCAACATAAAAATAAAATAAATGGAAAAATATATATTGGTATTACAATACAAGAACCAGAACAAAGATGGCGACATGGAGAAGGCTATAAATCAAGTCCTCATTTTTATGCAGCTATTCAAAAATATGGTTGGGATAATTTTGAACACAATATTCTATTTACAAATTTAACTAAAGAAGATGCTTGTCTAAAAGAACAGGAACTAATAAAAAAGTTTAATTCTATGGACAGAGAATTTGGTTATAATTCAACTTCTGGTGGGGATATCTTTATTATGAATGAAGAAACAAAACAAAAGATATCTCAAGCATTAATGGGTAATAAAAATGGATTAGGACATCCTTGTTCAGAAGAAAAGAAAAAGAAAATTAGTGAAGCACAAAAAGGAAGAAAATTAACCGAAGAACATAAACAAAAACTATCTGAAGCTGCAAAAAATAGACATACTCCTTGCTCTGAACAGGCAAAAGAAAATATAAAAAAAGCCTCTCATAAGAAACCAGTCTATTGTGAAGAATTAGATCAAGTTTTTGAATCTGTTCAAGAATGTAGTAGACAATTAGGTATTCCTGCTACAAATATTTCAAAATTATGTAATGGAAGAGGAAAAACTCTTAAAGGATACCATTTAAGATATTATAATAACGATACAATAAATGCCTAACGACTATCCCTATAAAACGGGGAGTAGGACCAAGCGGTTCGAAATGGTAGCCCCCTCTATTAGAGGGTGAAGATATAGTCTAATCTTTATGGCGACATAAAGAAGTTCATAAGAGAACTGCATAAGATTAGCGAACTTATGTGAATATAAATGTAATACATTACAATCAAGGTCTGGAAATCAACTACCTTTTACCAGTATTAACTATGGTACATGTACTTTACCTGAAGGCAGAATAATAATTAAAGCGCTGCTTGAAGGTTCTATTAAAGGAGTTGGTAAATTTCATAGAACACCAATATTCCCTTGTGGTATATTCCAATTGGGTAAAGGAATAAATAGATATCCTGGTGATCCTAATTATGATTTATTCCAGTTAGCACTTCGTTCAACCAGCCAAAGATTATATCCTAACTATGCTAATATTGATTGGTCTGGAAATGCAGGATATGACCCTAATGACCCTACAACATACTTTAGTACTATGGGTTGTCGTACAGCGAATGGTTGGGACATCAATGGCTTTGGTCAGAAAAAAGATGGCCGTGGTAATATATGTCCTGTAACTATTATTCTTCCAACTTTAGCTATGGAAGCAATAGAAGAAAGTAGTGAAGATGATAATGTAGTAGAACATTTTATGGCATTACTTGATACAAAAATTAATGAAGCTAAAGATATGCTTGTAGAACGATTTGACTATATATGTAGCCAAGATCCAGCTTCCGCCAAATTTATGTATGAAAATGGTACAATGTATGGTTATAAACCGGCAGAGGGGATACGAAGTGCGCTTAAGCATGGTACTTTAGCTATTGGTCAAATAGGTTTAGCTGAGACGCTACAAATTTTAATTGGCTGTGACCATACTGAACCAGAAGGAATGGAATTAGCTAAAAAAATTGAACAGTTATTTAAAAATAAATGTGCAGCTTTTAAGCAGGAGCTCAAACTTAACTTCGGGGTGTATTTTACGCCAGCTGAAAATTTATGTTATACTAGCATGAAAAAATTTAAAGCTAAGTATGGTGAAATCCCAAATGTAAGTGATAAAGAATTTTTTACTAATTCAATGCACGTACCAGTTTGGAAACCTATGTCGCCAATAGAAAAAATTGATATTGAAAGTCAATTAACTGGTTATAGTTCTGCTGGATGCATTACTTATGTTGAATTTGATGCAAGTGCTAAAAAGAATTTAAAAGCACTTGAAACAGTAGTAAATTATGCTATGGATAAAGATATACCTTATTTTGCTATTAATGTTCCATGTGATACATGTATGGATTGCGGATACACTGATGATATGAATGATACATGTCCTGAATGCGGCGGTTATCATATTCAAAGATTACGTAGAGTTACAGGTTATTTAACTGGAGATTATTTATCAGCTTTCAATAAAGGTAAGCAGCAAGAAGTGCAATATAGGTATAAACATAGTAAACGTATGTTACAATAAAATTAAGGAGGGCCAAGCATGAAACACACTAAACGTAAATTTTTATCAGCTTTATTTATGCTATTATTATCAATGGCATTATTAGGAACTTCTACTTTTGCTTGGTTTACAATGAGTAAAGAAGTAGAGTTAAAAAACATTCAATTAACTGCAACAACTCCAGAAGATATTCAATTATCGCTAGGAGAAATCACTAATGCTGGTGAAACTTATAGCTTAGCTAAAAATAACGGTTATTTAAGTGGTAAAGATCCATCATCTACTTATGACTGGTCTAATAGTGCACTTATTAGTCAATATTATAGCTTTGGTAAATTACTTCCAGCATCTTCAACAGATGGAGCAACAATTTATTATACTCCCGATGCAGCTGGCGTTGGTAGAACATTAAAGAGCGGTGCAACATTCTATGCGGCAGCCGCTACTGAGGCCGCTACAGCACATCTTAATGACGGCAATGATTGGGAATCTACACCCGCAATAGCATGGAATGATACCAATGACGATGGATATTATATTGATATTCCAGTTTGGTTAAGAACTTCTGCTCAAGAAGATGTTGATATTTATGTAGTTGGATATGTAACAGATAAGACCGAAGAAAATAATGATGACTCTGATGATATTTATCAAGCTGCTAGAGTAGCTATTTTAACAAGTACAGGAGCTGCTAATGGTGGATGCCTTACTTTAGCAGATGGCGGGGATGAAGCTATTGAAGATGCTGCACAAGCAACTGCCGCCTTCCCTACTACTATAGATGATGGCATTTTAGATTCAGATAATTATAATGATCGTACTACTAATGCTACTGGTATTAATGCAGTTGCATCTGATACTCCTACATGGGATGCCATTGATAAAAATGATGGCACTGTAGTAGTTGCTACACTTGCTGCAGGTGATGGCAAGAATTATGGCGAAGCTACTAAGATTATTGTTCGCTTATGGCTTGAAGGTGAAGATGGTAATTGTTGGAATGCTAATGCAGGACAAGATTGGATTGTAAATTTAAAATTTATGATTGAGCCTTTAACTTGAAAAAATTAAAAAAATTTGATATAATATAATTATAAGAGGTAATAGTAATGTCTAAAGGTGAATTAGAATTATTATTATATAAATTTAAAATTTATTTATATTCATTATCAAGATATAATCAAAACATAAGGCTTAAAGACAAGCCTTACGTAGGTTAATAAAATGTAGTGGCGGAATAGGTAGACGCTTACGGCATAAGACTAACACCAAGTGTACATAGGTTGTAAGTTTAGTTATGCAAGGTGCAAATCCTTGCCTACATTATACATTAATAATTGAAGAAAATGAGGGCGCAAAGAATGATAGTAATTGATAAAGATATTCCACAAAAAATATATCTTGGATTTGATATGCCAGAAGTATGTGATGATTGCCCATTATATTTAAGGGAGTTTAGTAGATGCGGAATTTTTCCAACAAGTAGATGGGGTGCAAATGATGAAACGATTGAAGAGTGGATGGCAGATGTTGATAATGTTCACAGAGACTATCCAGTAAAAAGACCAAAGTTGTGTGGATTGAAAGAATTTAAGAAAGAAAATAAGGAATGATAAGTCCGTATAATGATATAAATTAAAGGAGATAAAAGGAATGGCACATGTAGAATTAGGTACAGCTTATGATATACAAAAAAATACCGTATCACAACTGTATCCGATGACTAAATCAGCTATTAATGATGCTCTTGAAAAAGTAAAAAATATGGTGGCAAAAACAAAAAATCAATATTATATGTTACTTTGTAGAGAGAAAGCTGATTATACAATTTTTAATATAGGAACTCATAATGTAACTGCTTATGATAGATTAGCAATGGAATTAAAAACTTGTATGAAATCAAGAGGAAAAGCTAAAGTAATTGATTCAAATAATGAAATAACTCAAATATGGTTGCAAGATGGAGATGAAGTATCTTTATATTACTTCTTTCCCGCTAATGATAATACCATTGAGTGTTGGGAAGGAGGTCTATAATGGGAGATAATATCAGAGGTAAGATTGTGTATATATTTCTAAGTCCAATGCGTCGTCAGCAGAGATATTATGCACTTGATTTAGATAATGACGATATAATTAAGCAAGGTACTTTCCAGAATAAAACCAATGAAATTCCAGCTGAAATTATTTCAACAATAGCGGAAGTTCAACCTAATAAAGTTGAAATTATTGGTAATAAACATTTTTGTACTAAATTATTTACTTTAATGCAAACTAAATTTAATGATAATAAATTTACAATAGAAGTAAAGGAGCATGAATAATGATTTATTTAGTAAAAACAACAGAACAGTATAGAGCAGATTCTGAACAAGAAGCTAAAAATTTTATTGAAGAACAAAAGAAAAATAAAAGCTATACAGTTGGCAAATATGCAAGTGAGTATAAAACTGTAAAAGCTAAGGGCGAAATTATAGATGAATATTGGCGAGTAACAATTGTTAAAGAATTTACAAGTGAAAAAGAGCCTGACTGCAATGTTAGTGTTACTTATGGCAGAAACAATGCTTTTGAGGAGGATTAATAAATGTCAGAAGAACGTATTCCTAAAATTGTAAAAAGATATGAAGATGCTATTATCCCCGTAAGAGCAAGTGAAGAAGCAGCTGGATATGATTTGTATGCTTATGGAGCAGCTGTTATTGCTCCAGGCGAAACTGTATTAATTGACACTGGTATTTCTATTGAGCTGCCAGAAATGACTTTTGGAGCTATCTTTGCTCGTTCAGGACTTGCTACTAAGCAGGGACTTAGGCCAGCTAATTGTGTCGGTAAATAACTATATAAATTAGGAGGCCATCATGGGAACTCCCTTAGATTTAACTGGATTAAAAGTAAATAAATTATTAGTGTTAGAAAAAACAAATCAAAGAACTGCTAGCGGTTGTATAAAATGGAAATGTAAATGTGATTGTGGCAATTTTATCAATGTTGACTCTAGTAGACTAAAAAGTGGAGCTGCAAAAAGTTGTGGCTGTTTGAGTAAAGCTGCTTTAGAGTATGGTAGAAAATCAAAATTTAAAGATTTAAGTGGACAAAAATTTGGAAAATTAACAGTAATAAAAAGAATAGAAGATGCAGTTTTATCTTCTGGTGTTAATAAAGTTCAATATCAATGTATATGTGATTGTGGAAATACTGTTAATATATTAGCCGATAATTTAAGACAAGATAATACTCGTTCTTGTGGAAAATGCAATGTAAATTCGCATGGTAATTTAAAAATAGATGAACTATTAACTAAAGCGAATATACCTTTTGAAAGAGAATATAAATTTTTAGATTGCAAAGATAAAATGCCATTACCATTTGATTTTTATGTTAATAATCAATATCTAATTGAATTTGATGGAAAACAACATTATGGCAAAGGTGGTAGTTGGGGCGATATTAATTATTTAGATATTGTGCAAAAACATGATGAAATTAAAAATAATTATTGTAAAGCTCACAGTATTCCTTTAATTCGTATTCCTTATACTCAATTACAACAATTAACACTAAATGATTTAAAACTTGAAACAAGTCAATTTATTATATAATGCCGACAATAAACTCCGGAATTAAGCGGGAAAGCTAAGTCGAAAGATAAGCCAATCCGAACCGAAGGCTATGCTAAGTATAGTCAGGGGCAACGCATAGTAGGTGAAAAGATATAATCCTACCACGAGGCCGGAGCACCGATATAGGTGAAAAGATATGCTGAACTTATAGGAAACTATAAGAGGTAAAAGATAAAAAGCTTTTACGGTAACAAATGGTTGTAGATGCTGATTATAGAGGGCCTGTCATGGTCGCTCTCTATAATGATAGTACAGAGGAAAGACAAATCCAGCATGGTGATAGAATTGCACAGATGGTTGTAATTAATTATATTGTTCCAGATTTTATTATTACAGAAGATATAAATGATATGTCTGAAACGGATCGCGGCGAAGGTGGATTCGGATCTACAGGAACTAACTAATGAGGAGCCTCTCGAAAGAGAGGTTCTTTTTTTTATGCAAAAATTGACAAGCCAAAAAATTTTTGTTATAATGTAGAAAAATATAGGAGGCTAGTCAATGATTATTTTAGGATTAGATTTAAGCTCTAAAAGTACAGGAGCTGCTATTCTGCAAGATGGAGAATTAATTTCATTTACTACAATAACAGCATCTAGTACTGATACTATAAAAAGGATACAAAAGATTGTAGCAGAATTAAAAGACTACATTTCAAGATATAAAATAGATAAAATAATTATGGAAGAAGTTCGACCAGATTTTGGTGGGCTTAATCTACAAACTTACAAAACATTAATGTGGGTGCAGGCGGCAGTTGCTTTCATGCTGCATGATAACTGCTCCGCCGCAATTGAATATATATACCCCTCTTCTTGGCGTAGTAAAATTGGTATCAAACAAGGACGTGGAGTTAAACGTAATTCCTTAAAAGAAGCCGATATAGAATTTGTAAAAGAAACTTTTCATATAGATACAAATGATGATGCAGCTGATGCCATTTGTATAGCGTTAAGTTATTTTAAAGATGACAATAACAAGTTAGCATGGTGAAAAATTTTTATTTTTAAACATAAAAAAATAGCCCTTAAAGTATTATTTAAATACTTTAAGGGCTTTATTTTTTATTTATGGATTTAATTGTGATTGTACATAATCAATTATTTTTTGACTACTCCATGTGTCCACAGAGCTTACATCATTATCATTAATTAGCGGGATACTAATTGCATTTGCAGTACTAGCTCCAGTATTTAACCACAAACTATATTTATTATTAATACTAGCTGTTGAAATAAAACCTTCTTCACTAATAGTTTTAATAACATTATTTACTTCAAATGGAGGCTCTGTTACAGGTCCAACTGCAGTAGTTTTTAAACTACCATCTGTATCAAAATAAGTATGGCTATATCTAAAATCTCCATAAGGTCCAACTGCAATCTGGTCAAATTCTGCCCATAAACTTTGATAAGCCCAAAGTGTCATTTGAGCAGCTTGAATAACATTAAACCATCTGCTTAAATCATTTACGCTCCATTCATTATCTCCGTTCATAATAGTTTCATCACCAACTGATTCAAGAACTGATAATGAAGCAGGAGCAGAATTCCAAATATAATTATTATTTGATGAAACAGCTAATTGTTCTGCTGTTTGTTCGCTATAGTTATTAATACGTATAGCAAATGTAACAGTACCAGATTTTACTGTTACCTTTTGAGATATAGTCCAGCAGAAAAGAATCTTGCTATATGTTTCTCTATCTTCTGGAGTGGGAGTAAATGAACCAAGAGCAATTTGTTGTACTGCATTGTTAACAGGGTCCCATAAGTATATTTCATCACTAGCATAAAAATAGCCTTCTGAAGCAGCATTAACATAGTTAATTAAAAATTGTGTAGCTTCTGCGAAATCTATATTATCAAAAAATCTATCAATAGAAAACCAAACTCGCTCAGCATAAGCATCTTGCATTACTCCAAGTGCAGTCCAAGAGTCAGGAATAGCAATCTGGCGAGAGGACGTATCTATCTCAAAAATATCTTCTGTATGGATATTCTCCATACCTTTCTTATCGGCATCTCTACCTAAATAATCGACATAATCAGATGTAATTGTAATCATTTCCTTGTATATCCTTTCTTGCGGAAGTAGCAGGTCTCATGCTACCTCATGAGACACTGCCCGCCGCATCTTTTATAATAAATTACTATTAGCCTTTTGAGCTGCATAATTTGTAAGATTAATAAGAGCTTCCTCAATTTCAGTGTGGTTCTGAGCATTAGGGAAGTTAGCTGTAATATGCACATTTTGATCGAGCTGGTTATTTGATGTAATACTGCTAGGTGTATTAGGCATCGTAGCAGCTGCCGCCATCTGCATTTGAGTTATTTGTCTTTGATATTTAATTGTTTCAAGTAAATTAGCAGTATCCATTTGATTAAGAATAAGTTCTTTTTGATGTAATACTCCTAATCTACCACTATCACCCCAGCTACCTGTATAGCCACCAGTTCTAAATGATATTCCATTTTTTAAAGTGTCAAAAATCTGTTTTCTTTTTTTAGCTTGTTGTTTAGGAGTGTCTCCATCAATACTCATATTGCCACCAGAATATTGATTATATGTATCTATAAATTCTTCTAAACTTAAATGTCCTACATATCCTGATGCATTATTTGTAACTTCTATTGGATATTTTTTACCAGCATCATAATCGTTGTAAGTATATTTTAATTTATCCGTACTATAACTAGAAAATGGAGTACTAAAAGTTCGGCCATTTTCAGGTCCTTTATGTGGTTGGATAGTATATATAGGAACATTTTCTTCAGCTTTAGGCTCTTCAGTAACTGTAGGAGTAGTAGTTCCAGTACCGGCCCCACTTTCATCCATACCGGTATCGGCTGTAGGCTCACCTACAACTTTATACTCAGTTGTAACAGTATGTGTAACTTCACTATCTTCTAGCTCATCAAACGCCTTACAAGCTTCAACTAATGCATTAACTGCTTCAATAGTGTTAGCAGCATTACTATACATTTTCTTATAAGCTTTTGCTAATTCTTCAGCTTTATCGGCAGCCTCTTTAGTTTCATCAACTTCATCTGATAATTTTGTAATATAATCATCTGTTGTAGGAATTAAATCATCAATAAGTTTATCATTAACACTATCATAAGCTGTTTTAGCAGTTTCACTATTTAGTTCAATTTTTTTCGTAGTAGTATTATTTTGAGCTTCAATAGCCTCTTGAGTAGCTACAGCTTGTTTTCTAAAGGATTTATCATTAGCTTTAATTGCGCTAGTTAAAAGATCACTTTTATCTTTAACTTCACCACTACTTGTTTTAATCTTACCATCATTAGCTATTAAGTCTGTAGTTAATGTATCATTAGCATCTTTAATTTGTTTATTAGTAGTTTCCCAATTAGAAAAAAGCTTAGGCATCAATTCTGTTTCTAAATCACTATTATAATCAATACCTAATTGTTTTAAATGGCCAAGTACACCATCATTTAAAGTATTAATAGAATCAGTAGTAGACTCTTCAGCATTTAAAGCTATTCCTAATCTTTCATCAGTAAGAGATTGGTAAGTATCCCAATATTTTTCTCTAATTCCTGTTTCTTCATCAGTAATCTCTTGTATTTTCTTTTTCTTTTCATCTTCACTTAACTTTGTATTATCTTCAACTTCTTTAATTTTTTCATTTTGTCTATTAAAACTTTCAGTAGTTTTTTCAATAACAGTGTCTATTTCTTCAAGAATTTTATTGGTATTTTCTTTCCATTCTTCTAAATCAAGATTATAAAGTTCTTGTTGAACATTTGCTACTTTTTCTTCAGCTTCACTAATAGCAGAGGTATCAGCAGTATACATGTATCTATAATTACCTTGACTATCTCTAGTGAGCTGTAAAGTATTTTTATTTTGTTGAGCCTCTTCTAACTGTATCTGCGCCACTAATAATTCATATTTCTTTTGTGCTCTTTCAACATCATATTTAGTTAAATTATCTTTTTCCTTTAAATACTTCATTTCTGCTTCGTAAGCCTTTTGAAGATTTGTCTGAGCAGGACCAGTTAATTCATTTAAAGATTTCTGATATTTATTCATTAACTTTTGAGTCTCAAAAGCACGATTAATTTCATCATAATATAACTCAGCATAATGTTGAGTAGCTTCCCAATCTGCTTTAAATGTATCTAAATCTTGACCAAGTAGATTAGTTGCCATTTGATAAACATTATCTCTAACACTAGCCTCAAGAGCCTCTTTAGACTTTTCAATGGCGGCAACCGATGCAGCGCCCGCATTTTCAATAGCTTCAAGAGATGCATCTTGAAGAGTTTGTAATTCTTCTTCTAAGGCTTTACGAGTTTCTTCAGTTAAATTATCATCAGCTAGTTGTTTTTGTATTTTAGCTATCTCTGCTTCATATTCAGCGGCTTCCGCTCTATATTTATGAGCAGAAAGTGTTAATACATTTACCTGTTTATTAAGTAAATCTGCAACACTACCACTTGCTCTATTTTCACCATAAAGTAGTTGTAATAATTTTGCATTATTTTCATAGTTTTTAGTTAATTTATCTAAATATTCTTGTTGCTTAGCATAAGCTTCAGTAAGTTTATCAATGCTTTCAGCATATTTTTCATTAGCCTCAATTAAATCTTCAGTTACAGTTTCCATTTCTTTTTGTAACTGACTATTATAATTTTCTAAATCTTCAATAGCTCTAGCTAAATCGTCACCATAGATATCAGATGTTTGACCATCTCTAATTTTATTGATTTCAGCCTGTATAGCTTGAACATGACCAAGATTTTCTTGCATAGCTTGATAGCTAACTTTCATATTCTCGGTTAATATTTCAATATATTTAGAGTAATCATCATCTCTTATCTTATCTATGAAGTCACGTTTAAATTCATTGAAAGCACGCTTCATTTCTGTTAAATCAAGTGTAACATCCATGTGGAGGTTAAACTTATTAACAGCAGCTTCTATCTTGGAGTTAGCTACATCTGTAAGTTTATCTACAGTATCAGGTATTTTTTCATCCCAGAGTTCTTCATAACCACTAAGCAGTTCTTCTAACTCATCACGACGTTTTGATAATACTTCATCACCACCTGATGCATTAACTTGGTCAGCCCATTTTTGCTTAATAGCATTGTAATTACTTACTTCACCATTAGCATCAAATTTAACACCATTTGCTTCGAGGCGGGCACGTTTATCTGCGGCATCCTGTTGCTGTAAAGCTTGTAGTCGCTTCAGAGCATCCTCTTGCGCTTCTAATGTAGCTAATTCTTCATTATATGTATTATATAAATCTTTACCTAATAATTTTTCACGTTTCTTATTAATTCTATCTAATTCGCGTTCAATCTTACCTAATTCAATATTTATATCATGGTATATATCTAATTCAGCTTCTACAAGACTATTTGATTTTTCTTTACTTTTATTTTGAGCAGATAAATCAATATTAGCATATTTATCAATTAAAGCTAATCTACGTTGCATATCTTCTTCAATAAAAGTAGCTTTTTCAGCAGTTTCTGCATCAGCGTTTCTCAATGCAGCTGCTTTTTCACGAACAGCTTCAGCAGTTTTTAATGTTGCTTCAGTTAATATTCCTTCACTTTCAGCTAAAAGAATATTTGCATACATATTAGTTTCTTGAATTTCTTCTAGCTTGCCAGCCTCAAGTGCTTCTAAAGCAGTATATGCAGTACTAATAACTTGTTGACGCATTAATGCAACTTTAGTATTTAATAACTCATTCATATTATTAGTATCTACTGCCATCTGATCACCGGTAAGTGTTAGATAGCGTAAATACTCTGCATCCATAGTTACTAATTCTTGCATCTGATCAATGGTTATATAACCATTTTCATTATATGTTTCTACTGCGTTAGATAAAGTATTATATGCGGATTGTATATTATCTACTTCTTGAGTAACTGCATTAAAAAGATTTGCTTGTTGTTGAAATACAGCATTAAAAGCTTCAGCAACATGTTCTCCAGTTTGTAAAGAATGTTGTAAATTAGATATTGATTTTTTATATTCTTCTATTTGATCTGTAGTTTTTGGTATTTGTGGGACATTATAAGTAGATTGTAAGTATTGTTTAATTTTCTTTTGATTAGTAGTTAATTCATCTTCATCAATAGTTAATATTCTTCCAATAATTTTTTTATCTGTTAATATTTCTTCTATATCATTAACTGTAACTTGTAATTCTGCTGCTAATTTTTCTCTATATTGTTGCCAATTGAGGTCTCCAAAATCTCCTTGATAATTTTTTGCTATATCATTGGCTATTTGTTCTGCTATGCTAACATAATCATTATCTTCAGTACCTGCTAAAATTTGTTGTCTAATAACACTTTGTTGTGAAAATAATTCTTTTTCAGCTTCTTTTAATTTATTTGAATAATTATCAATTTGTTTTTCTATGGCCTCAGTAGCAATAGCAACTATATCAGCAGAATTATTAGCTCCATTAATTAAACTATCATAAAAATTATTAATAGTACCAGCTTGAGCTGCAATACTAAATCTATTTAAAAATTCTTCTAAAGTATAACCATCTTTTTCAAGATATTCAGAAAAATGTTCTAATTGTTCGGTATCAAAAATTTCTTTTAAACTATCTTCATCAAATCCTTTAGAAGTATCAAAACTAAAAATAGCTTCTTGAGCTGCAGCCAAATCATCTAAAGCTGATTGATATTCTGCACTTGCTAATTTTAATTTTTTAAGCGCATTAATACTATCTTCGCTTAAATTTTCATATTGCTCATGCACTGATAAATTAGTAAGAGCTAATTCATCAGACATATTCTTTACTTCTTCAACAGTATAACCTAAATTAACAAGTTTAATATTTTGAAGCTCTCTTCCACCAATATTATTACTAATATATGTATCAGCTACCTGTTGTTGTTCAGAAGATAAATTAGCATAAGCAGATGCTATTTCCGCTAAATCTCTACTATCAAACTCTTCTTTATTAGAGCCAAAAGTGTCTCTCATTCGAGTATTAGCTTCAATTTGTTTAAGAGTATCATTAGCAGTATTAATAGCAGTAATTTCTTCTGAAGTAGAATCTAACACTCCTTTTAAAGCAGTAGTAAATTTACTATCAGTTCCAGTTGCAGTTAACTGATTAATATAAAACTTTTGTACTCGTTCATAATTATCAGCAATTAATTCTGCAATAGTATCAGCATCAGCTTCTCTAAATTCTTCTAAAGTTAAACCTAATATATTAGCAAAAGAATCTTGTTGAGTATCAGATAAACCTCGTTTAGTAATTCCTTCTGCAAAATTTTTTTGTAATTGATTAGAAGCTATTTCAGCCGCAATAGAACTAATTGCACTACGCTTTTGTTGCTCAGCATCAAATTTAGCTTCTTGTTCTTTAGCTTTAGTAACACCTTTAACAGCTTCTTCATAACTATTATATTTACCAATTAAAACATCTATAGCTGTTTGTTCATAGCCATATTGTTCTAATAAATCATAAGTAGCCTGTTCTAATTCTTTACTTGTTTTATTTTGTTCTTTAAAAGAAACTTTTAAATCATTATAAGCTTTATTTAATTCTTCAACATTATCCGCTTCTTGTTTAGAAGCTTCAGCACTTTGATTAGCTTTATCAAATTCTTGTTGCATTGATTCAGCATAAGCTTCTCTAGATTTTTTAGCTTGTTTAAATTGTTCATTTAATAAAGCTAAAGCAGTACCAGCAGCAGCAATACCCGCAATCATTGGCGCTATTCCAATTAATGCCGAACCAAAAGCTTCTTTCGCCATTAAGCCTACTGAGTGAATTCCAGTAGCCATATTTTTTAAGCCACTAACTAACATAGGTATTGACATACCAAAAGTAACAAATAGGCCTATAGTATCAGCTTCACCAGAAGTTAAACTGTTAATACCATTAGTTAATTGTCCAATTGCAGATAGAGCAGAAGTAGTACCTGTAATAAATTTAGATAAATCTTGAGCTTGTTTTTGACGTAAAGCATTTTGTTCTTGAATAGTAAGATTATGTTCTTTAGTAGCCTCTTCCGCTTTTTGTTCAGCAATAACTTCTACGTTGCCAAGAGCTTCATCCAAGTTCATTAAATCATTTTTAATATTTTCTTGCTTTTGTAGTGTATTATTAACTGCATCAATATCAATATTTAATACTTCTTGTTGTTGATTATAAGCTTCTTTAGCTTCTGTATGTTTCTTTAAAGCTTCATTATATCCATTTATTTTATCTATTGATTCAGCTAAAATATGTTGTTTAGCAGTATCTTCAGTGTTTTTAATTCTATTCATTAAATTATCAACATTTATTTTAGCTTTTTCAAATGAAATACCTGCTGCATCTAAATCTTTCTTAATTTGATTAAATGGACTCCTAGGTGCCCTACCAGGTTTTTCTAATAAATTTTCTTGAGCACTTTTAAAGTTTTCTAATTTGATAGTGGCATCTTGAATTGCTTTTGCAGATTCTTTAATAGCTTCTGTAACTTTTAATTTTGCGTCAGCTTTATCTTGTTCAGTGGTATATTTTAATTCTTCACCTAATAACTCATTATATTTTTGCTTAGCTTGTGTAT
>JAEIGA010009945.1_pt1 | contig 14416 bp, 11 predicted proteins | sample 9270691 | NCBI WGS metagenome assembly JAEIGA01 (sample SAMN17057246, study PRJNA624740) | gut metagenome | biome: biome; isolation source: fecal sample | host: Bos grunniens | place: China: Xizang | collected 2019 | reverse complement strand
GCTCCCGAACTTGGACTTGAACCAAGGACCCTCTGATTAACAGTCAGATGCTCTAACCAACTGAGCTATTCGGGAATTTCAGTATGTTTTGCTCCCGAACTTGGACTTGAACCAAGGACCCTCTGATTAACAGTCAGATGCTCTAACCAACTGAGCTATTCGGGAATATTTGTTCCTCAAAGCGTTATTCTTAACGTTTGGGACGGCAAATGTACGAACTTTTTTCATATCACCAAAATATTTCTCAATTATTTTTGATTTTTTTGTACCTTTGTGACGGTTTAAGTCAAAGGCGCTGTATTATGGATATAGATCTTTTCTCAAAAATGATCAAGGAACTGATTCTTGATAACGACAGAGTAGTCCTGCCGGGACTAGGTTGTTTCGTGGCCGAGATGGTTCCGGCAACATTTTCGGATAAGGGCTATACGATCAATCCCCCGTATCGCAGACTTTATTTCAGGTCCAAGCCCGACACTGATGACGCTCTTGTCAATTTCTATGCACAGTCGAACGGACTGGACAGGGGAGTGGCCTGCAGGATTCTGGGTGACTTCATTGCTGAACTCAGGACAATAATATGTAGCAAGAAGATGGTAGTTCTTCCGGGATTGGGTCGTCTCAGGGCAACTAAGGAAAACAATATATTCTTCATTGCAGATGAGGATCTGGACATATATCCTGCCGGATTTGGTCTGGAACCTATTTCTCTGAAGACTCATAAGGAAACCGATCAGGAGGTGAGCGCGGCTGTGGTCGGCTTGCGTTCGATTCTTGACGAGGTGCCTGTTAATGAACCCGTACCGGTGGCTGTCGAGCCTGTGGAACCGGTTATTGAGAAGCCGGAAATTGTGGAGCAGGAATCTGTGGAACCTGTAGGAACCCAATCTGCAGAAACGACTACTGAGGAAGTGGTGGTTGAAGAACCGGCAGCTGAGGAGATTGAGCCGAAAGAAGAGGTGGTTGAACCTGCAACCGAGGTTGTCATCGAGCAGTCGCCCGAGGTGGCTGAATCAGAGGCAGAGCCGGTAGCTGAAACTGTGGCAGAACCTGTTGCTGAGTCTGTGGCAGAACCCGAAGTTGTGGAGGTAGTCAGTGAGGAGAGTCCTGTTGAGCCGATGATCGAATTGGCAGCAGAGCAGACTCCTGTGAGGAAGAGTTTCTGGAAGAAGCTCCTTGTAACTATAGGGGTCCTTGCTGCTATTGCAGTGATTCTTCTGGTTGCATATGTCATTGCGGCAAGGGTTTCGCCGGAATGGATGGACTCTATACTGTACACTCCGGAGGAGCTTGAGATCATCAACAGAATCATATGAAAAAATTAGTTCAGAAACATATTATTCCCTGCTATCAGACAGATTCATCGTGGAGGCTGAAACCGGCTTCGTTCATGGATCTGGCCCAGGAGGCAGCCAATGCCCATGCTGCTATACTGGGTTTTGGCTATGATGATCTGATTCAGTCAAAGACAGCATGGATCCTTTCAAGAGTGAATATCCGTTTTATCAAGGCTCCTTTGTGGAGAGATGAGGTCACTCTGGCAACATGGCATAAGGGACTTGAACGTCTTTTCTTCATCAGGGATTTCATCATGACTGACAAGGATGGGGTTGAGTGTGTGAAGGCTACGTCTTCATGGCTGGTGCTGAATCTCGAGACAAGAAGACTTGTCCGCGATCCTGAACTGATGGATGAAGGCACAACGTGCAGCGATAATGCCCTTGATGCATCTGCGGGCAAGGTTCAGATGCCCAAGGATGTTGAAGCGGAGATGGTGATGGAGCACACTGTCGCATATTCCGATGTCGATATGCTGGGTCATACCAACAACGCGATGTATATGCATTGGGCAATGGATGCTGTTGATTATGCTCTTGCCTCGTCAACTCCGTTGAAGGAACTGACCATCAACTTCAACAAGGAAACCAAGGCCGGAGAGACTGTCAGAATCTTCAGGTCTCAGGTTGAGAAGGAAGACGGCCTTCATATATATGTGGAAGGTAAGGTGGAAGGCGTGTCGTCATTCTGCGTAGAGTTTATTTTCTGATGATAGATCTCATATATCCATACGATGATGCTCCGGTATTGCCGACCCCGACTGCAGAAACAACGATGCAGCGTCCGTCGGCTACTGAATATTTCCCTGTCATTGAACCGACAGGTATTGTCGTAGGACGTTCTTCGAGGCAGTATTGCCATGGTGGAGAAAAGCCGTTGCACCCGGTAATCCATATCCATATCATCGATCGCCTGGGTCGCATATATCTTCAGAAAAGATCCATGAAGAAGGACATTCAGCCTGGTAAATGGGATACGGCGGTCGGAGGCCATGTTTCATATGGCGAAACAATCCTTGAAGCAGTTTTCAGAGAGGCGTCAGAAGAGTTGGGACTCACTGCGTTCCATCCGTTGTTTCTTACTTCTTATGTGTTTGAATCCGAGATCGAACGCGAGCTTGTGAATGTCTTTGCCGCAGTCGGCAGCTATGATCTCGAACCTGATCTTGATGAAGTGGATGAGGGACGTTGGTGGCCTGTTGAGGAAATCAACGAGAATATCGGCAAGTCTGTATTTACGCCTAATTTCGAAAGCGAATATTCTAAAATAGCCAAAGATCTTCTGGCTCTCTTATAGTTAAGTCTCATCTTTGAATAATCTGCCGAATTGATTATATTTGTCTTTGATATGCCAAAGCGAATGTAATTATGTCGAGCATCGAATGTTTTGTGCCGTCAATGTCCGGAGAGGACATTTCGGTAACAGTGGAATCTTTCAGCAGAAGTGATTCATTTTCAGGAGTTACCATCCTTTCGGGAGTTTCTTTGAAATCAACGGAAACTCTTAGATCGATAGCTGAAGCCATCTCCAGGAAATTTATTCTGATATACACAAAGGAACATCCCCTTGAAATGGGAATGTCTGCCCTTGACCGTATCATTTCTATTGCGGAGGATACCAAGGCAGACATGCTTTATGCCGACCACTATCAGCTTGTCTCTGTCGATGGCTCGGAGCAGCCTGTCAGAAAGAAGCATCCTCTCATCGATTGTCAGAAAGGTGCGCTGAGAGATGATTTTGATTTTGGAAGTGTGCTTGTGTTCAGGGCCTCATCGTTCAGAAGGGCGGTGCGTGCAATGGAAGATGATCTCCGTTGGGGCGCTTTGTATGATCTTCGTCTTAGGATGAAGAAGATAGTACATATAAATGAATATCTCTATACGGAAATAGAAACAGATACCAGAAAGTCTGGCGAGAAGCAGTTTGACTATGTGGACCCGAAGAATCGCGAGGTACAGCTAGAGATGGAAAGAGTCTGTACCGGGCATCTGAAGAGGATCGGTGCATATCTTGAGCCGGTGTTCAAGGATCCTGATCCTGTTGCTTTGGGTGTTCAGAGAAGGGAGGACGGCATGCTGGAAGGTTGTCCGGTAGTGGCCAGTGTCGTTATACCTGTTTTCAACAGGGTCAGAACCGTGAAGGACGCAGTCGAAAGTGCCTTGGCTCAGCAGTGTGACTTTCCTTTCAATATCATAGTGGTTGATAATCATTCGACTGACGGTACGACTGAACTCCTGAATGAAATCGCATCAAAGGATGAGCGTGTCGTGCATATCATTCCTGCAAAATATGATCTTGGCATCGGAGGATGCTGGAATCTGGCTGTCCACAGCGAAAGCTGCGGAGAGTTTGCCGTACAGCTTGACAGTGATGATGTATACAGCGGTCCGGATACATTGGCAAAGGTGGTAGCGGCTTTCCGTGAACAGAAGTGCGCAATGGTCATCGGTACCTATCAGATGACTGATTTCAATATGAATCCTATTCCTCCCGGAATCATTGATCACAGGGAGTGGACAGAGGAGAACGGACGAAACAACGCATTGAGAATCAACGGTCTTGGTGCGCCGAGGGCATTCTGGACACCTCTTCTTCGCAAGATCAATCTTCCGAATACAAGTTATGGGGAAGACTACGCTGTGGGTCTGCGTATCTGCAGGGAATACAGGATAGGCAGAATCTACGATGTGCTGTACTGTTGCCGCAGATGGGAAGGAAATTCCGATGCGGCTCTTGATATCGAAAGAGTCAATGCCAACAATCTATACAAGGACAGGATCCGTACCTGGGAACTTGAAGCCAGAATGAAATGAAGCAGAACAAGATACATAAATTCGTAGGTGACCAGCTGTCTCAGTGGCCTTTGGCCTGCGGTAATTTCCGCGCGCTCAAGGAAGTGAGTGTAAGAGAGGTCGAGGTGGGAGGTCTGACTGTAAGACTGCAGTTCAATCCTGCCAGAATGATATCTTCTGCCGCTAAGCTGAGCAAAGAAGAAATCGCAAAGCGCAGATGCTTTCTTTGCAGGGAGAACCGTCCCGCTGAGCAGATCATGCTCAAGTTCGAGGGACGCAAAGGCAAGAAGTATGACATTCTGGTCAATCCTTATCCTATTTTCCCGGATCATCTTGTGATTGCCAAGTCAAAGCATACAGATCAGTCCATCTGGCACAGGTATGTGGATATGCTGGACCTTGCCAGAAAATATTCGGGATATACATTCTTTTACAATGGTCCCAAGAGTGGAGCATCCGCTCCGGATCATCATCACTTTCAGGGAGCTCCTAAGGGCCTGATGCCGCTTGAGAATGATGTGAATGCATGTGTGGATAAGGGTGATGTGCTGGAATATGTCACTTCTGTCCAGGATGCAAGGCTGTATCATTACAGAAGATTCACCACAGGTGTCTTTGTCCTGAGAGCTGAAACTGCAAAGTCTGCAGCCAAGCTTTTCTACCGACTTCTTGATTGTGCAGATATTCCGGAGGGAGAGAGCGAGCCGTTGTTCAATCTTTTTACATGGTGGGCTGACGGAGAGTACAGGTCGATAGTCGTGTTCAGACGCTCGCATCGTTCTCATCACTATTTTTCAGATGGTCCGGATCATCTGACAATGAGTCCGGGATGTGCTGATATGGGAGGTGTGTTCATCGTTCCCGTGCCTGAAGAATATGAAAAGATCACTTCTGAACTTCTTACCGAAATGGTGCAGGAGGTGTCTGTCTCCGTTGAGGATGAAGAGAAGATTCTGAGCAGACTTATGCGCACTCAGAAGCTTATAAATGTGGGTATAATGTCTGCTCCGGAACTGACTTTCGAGATACTTTCGGATGGAGCAGGAGTGCGTAAGGCAGTGATGCGTGAGGGTAAGATAGAATATGATGGAGCTCTGTATGACGAGCTTTATTTCGATGCTCCGACCCTTTCTACAATGTTTGCAGAGCCGTCTTTTGTTTTGCATGACGTTACTATCGGAGTGAATTTCCATTGGGAAAGGAAGGAGGTTCAGAAGTTTGCCGGTGCTCTGAAAATCATAGTTTCCAAGGGTAAGCTGGTGGCTGTAAATGTTGTCGGAGTCGAGGATTATCTTCTGAGCGTCATTTCTTCTGAAATGAGTGCGACTGCTGATGAGGAGTTTCTCAAGGCTCATGCTGTCATTTCTCGCTCGTGGGTGATGGCTCAGATAAATCACAGATCTGGAGACAGCAGGTCTGAGATACCTGAGGGTGTTTGTAATGTGCCGACGCTTGTGTCGTATCTGGATTCAATGTGCAGCAGGCATGAAGGAAAAACTGAAGGCGACACAATTGAATATGTAAAGTGGTATGACAGAGATGACCACAATCTGTTTGATGTGTGTGCGGATGACCATTGCCAGAGATATCAGGGATTGACCCGTGCAATAGGAAGGAAGGTCAGGACTGTGATAGATTCCACTTGGGGACAGGTGTTGAAGCATGACGGCAGGTTGTGCGATGCACGTTTTTCGAAATGTTGTGGCGGAAGGATGGAGCGTTTCTCTGTCTGTTGGGAAGATAAAGATCATGAATATCTCCAGTCTCTGCCGGATACACCCGGACAGCAGGATGGAGGCAAAGCATTCTGCGATACTTCAGATCCGGAGATTCTTGGCAAGGTGCTCAATAACTACGACCAGGAAACAGTCGACTTCTACAGATGGGTTCAGGAATATGACAGGTCTGAAGTTTCTGATCTGATAAAAGAGAGAAGCGGCATATCTGTCGGCCTTATTCAGTCGATGGTGCCGATGGAAAGGGGAGAGTCCGGCAGGATATGCAAGCTGAAGATTACCGGTTCCGAGCGTACGATGATTGTGGGCAAGGAGCTGGAAATAAGACGAATACTATCGAAGACACATCTGAAAAGCTCTGCTTTTGATGTTCAGTATATATCTGCTGACGGCAGTGTGGTGTCTTCTGAGGATGAATGGTCTGTTATCCGTCTGAATGGATCAGGATGGGGTCACGGAGTGGGACTGTGTCAGATAGGAGCCGCTGTAATGGCTGCCAAGGGATATGATTATCGCCAGATTCTCGGACATTATTATCCGGGATCTGCTCTTGAACAGGAATAGAAAATGAAAAATACTCAAAGCATGAATCCGTGGGGATGGATTCCTACTCTTTATTTTGCCGAGGGCATACCATATTTTATCGTGAACACTATCTCTGTGATAATGTTTACGAATATGGGTATGTCGAAAGGAGATATGGCCATGTATACATCGCTGCTGTATCTGCCTTGGGTGATCAAGCCACTGTGGAGTCCGTTTGTGGATATCATCCGTACGAAACGCTGGTGGGTAATATCCATGCAGATAATGATGTCTGCAGCCTTTGCTCTGACTGCCTTCTCGCTTCCTCATCCGTCACAGGAAGTCATTGCTTCGGGTAATACACCAGTGTCGCTGTTTGCATTGACACTGGTAATATTCTGGATTACAGCCTTCGCATCAGCTACGCATGATATAGCCGCAGATGGTTTCTATATGCTTGCGCTTGATTCTGGTACACAATCTCTGTTTGTCGGCATCAGAAGCACGTTCTACAGACTCTCTTCCATATTCGGCCAGGGTGTCCTTGTCGTCATTGCCGGAATCCTCGAGCAGAGGATGGGGGATGTTCCTAAGGCCTGGTCAGTGACTTTGCTTGCGGGTGCTGTGCTTTTTGCTCTGCTGACTCTTTGGCATATCTTCCGTCTGCCGGCGCCGTCAGCGGATTCGTCGAGGAACCCAGCCGGTCAGATGGATATAATACGTGAGTGCGGCCGTACATTCCTTACATTCTTCAGAAAGAGGGGAATATGGATTGCCTTGCTTTTCATGCTGCTTTATCGTCTGCCTGAAGCATTTCTGGTGAAGATGATGAATCCTTTCCTTCTGGATGCGGCTGAGAAGGGCGGTCTTGGACTGACTACACAGTCTGTCGGTCTGGTCTATGGAACGATTGGTATAGCAGCTCTTACCTTAGGCGGTATTCTCGGAGGAATTGCAGCATCCAGATGGGGTCTGAAGAAGTCCTTATGGCCAATGGCACTGGCTTTAACTCTTCCGTGTCTGTCCTTTGTTTTCCTCAGTATATGGCAGCCTGAAAGCCTTTGGATTGTAGGCTCGTGTGTGGCTTTGGACCAGTTCGGATATGGATTCGGCTTTACAGCCTACATGCTTTATCTCATATACTTTTCTGAGGGTGAGTTCAAAACGGCACATTATTCGTTGTGCACCGCCTTCATGGCCCTGAGTATGATGCTTCCGGGAATGGTTGCAGGCTATCTTCAGGAATGGCTCGGATACACAATGTTCTTCGCATTCGTAATGGTATGCTGTCTTGTCACGGTCGCTGTCACAATGCTTGTCAAGGTGGATCCTGATTATGGTAAAAAACTTTAGTATGATGAAAAAGATCGTTATGGCGCTAGCATCTGTCGCGCTTTTTTCGTGTGGACCGAAGTATACTGCACCGGTTGCAGAACCAGGTTCTGAGATTGATTATGCAATGTCATTCATAAAAAGCGTTGTATCTGTCGAGGACAAGAATATCAATCTTGCTGTTTCTCCATATAGCGCCGGCGTCGCTCTTTCGATGCTTGCCGAGGGTGCGCAGGGACAGACCAGAGTTGAGTTTGACAAGGCTCTCAATGATTGCCTGTTCAAGGCAGAGGATCTTGGCGGCAATGACACTATAACCGTGAACTCTGTCAATTCGTTGTGGATTGACGACGATTTCAGCATCAGAAACCGTTATGTGAATCTCATGCAGAAGGATTTCGATGCTCTTGCAACAACTCTTTCGTTCAGCGATCCCTCTACAGTCAAGGCAATCAATGACTGGTGTGCGGAGCATACAAACGGAAAGATTACAGAGATCATCGACAAACTCAGTCCTAACGATGTCATGGTACTGGTCAATGCATTGTATTTCAATGCTCCATGGCTGAATCCCTTCGAACCACACCTTACTTCTGACGCACAATTCAATGGATCTGTCAAGACGTCTGATGTGAAGATGATGTCCCGTAAGGCATATATGAATTATGCTGAATATATGGGCTGTCAGCTTGTCGAACTTCCTTATGAGGGAGGACGCTATGCAATGTATGTGCTTCTTCCTCCGCAGGATATGGATATAAATGAACTGATCGGCTATTTATCGAAGGATGCATATACGACAGCATTGAATGCCCTGAAATCTACTGAAGTTCTCCTCAGGATGCCGAGAGTGAAGGTGGAAACTTCATTGCTTCTGAACGAATCTCTTGAGGAAATGGGAATCAGGACAGCCTTCACATCAGCTGCAGACTTTACAGCGATAGCAGAAATGGGACCTCTTTCACTCGGTCTTGTAAAGCAGAAGTGTTATGTGGATATATCTGAAAGAGGTACGGAGGCTGCCGCAGTGACCAGCGCACAGATACGGATGACTTCTGCAAGACCTGCTCCGTATGTGAGGATGACAGTAGACAGGCCTTTCCTCTTCTTTATTACCGATACTCAGGAGTCAGACATCCTTTTTGCCGGTCGTATAATGAATCTTTAATATTGACTTGACTTATGAAAAAACACATTTTCCCTTTGATGGCTTTTCTGTTCGTACTCTGCGTTGAACTTTCCGCTCATACATCTGCTGAGGCGGATGCCGTCTCCCGTGTAAAGGTCAAGACAGGTATTGAGGTGTTGCGTGACCGTGGTTTTGCGGGACTTGAGGGACGTCGCGTGGGACTTGTGACAAATCCCAGTGGTGTTGACAGATATCTCAAGTCTACTATAGACATTCTTTTTGAGGCTCCTCAGGTGAATCTTGTGGCACTTTATGGACCTGAGCATGGCGTAAGGGGTGATGTGTATGCAGGAGGAAAGATAGAAGATTCAAAGGATGAGGCCACGGGGCTTCCTGTATATTCTCTTTATGGTTCGACAAGAAAGCCTGCTCCTGAGATGCTAGAAGGAATAGATGTTATGGTTTATGACATTCAGGATGTCGGTGCCCGTTCATACACATTTATCAGTACTCTTGGTCTTGTGATGGAGGCATGTGCTGCGAGGGGTATTGAGGTCATGGTGCTGGATCGACCTAATCCTCTGGGTGGACACAAGATAGAAGGATGTTATGTCGAGCAGCCGTTCAATTCCTTCGTGAGTCAGTACCGTATTCCATATGTGTATGGCCTTACTGTAGGAGAACTGGCAAACATGATTAACGAGGAAGGCATGAACCGAGGTCAGAAAGGAAATCAGGAGCCTGTTAAATGTAAGCTTACAGTAGTTCCGATGGAAGGTTGGACAAGGGATATGATTTATGAAGATACCGGCCTGCCGTGGGTTCTGCCATCTCCTAATATTCCTTTCAAGGAGTCTCCGATGTATTATGTGTCGTCAGGCATATGCGGCGAGCTTTATGGCTTTATGAATATCGGCATCGGCTACACTCTTCCTTTTCAGATCTTTGGTGCTCTATGGCTGGATCCGGACAAGCTGAAGGAGAAATTGGAAAGCTATGGCCTTGAGGGCATTTCGTTCAGGACAATCTGGTATAAACCGTATTTCGGAAGCCTGGCTGGCAAGCTTGTGAAGGGTCTTCAGTACTTTTTTACGGACTATCCGAAAGCCCGTCTTACAGAGACGCAATTCTATGTCATGCAGGCTGTTGCAGAGCTTTATCCGGATAAGAAAGCCTTTGAAATCGTTACAGGTATCGGACTGTTCGATAAAGTTTGTGGCACGGATTATGTTAGAAAGGAATTTATAAAACGATACAAAGTCGAGGATATTATCGATTATTGGCGGAAAGATGAGGATGATTTCCGCAATTTGTCGCGACAGTATCATCTCTATTAACCGTGTTACTGCTTTTGCAGTTTCCTAAACAGATTCACTATGAGATCGATCAGAATGTTTTTAGCCTCATTGCTGCTAGGTTCGGCATTGGCAGGCTTCCAGTCTGATGCATATGCTCAGGCTCAACGTGGGGGATCCCGTTCATCTTCGGGTGCATCACGTTCAACCTCTGTACAAAAACCTTCCTCAAATACCTCAACTCGTAAATCTCCTGCCGTTTCGGCTGGAACTCAGACTCGTCCTTCAGGAACAGCATCCAGACCTTCGGGCACTACTGCTCGTCCGTCCGGTCAGCAGAGCAGACCTTCGGGATCAGTATCACGTCCATCAGGACAGACTTCAAAACCATCAGGGTCGGTATCCCGTCCATCGGGACAGCAGGGCAGACCTTCAGGATCGGTATCCCGTCCATCTGGCCAGCAGACCAGACCATCAGGAGGTTCGGTTTCAAAGCCGGCAGACAAGCCTTCAAGCAAACCGTCTTCTGGTCCAAGTGGAAGGCCGGCGCAGGATTATAAGCCAGGTAATCAGAACAAGCCGATAGGTGTTACACGTCCTGGTTCACGTCCGGCCGATCGTCCGCAGAACGGACCATCTCACAGACCTGCAAAACCATCCGGACCTGTGGCAGGTGCACCGCACAGACCATCGCGTCCTGATGGTGTGAAGGTTCCAAACCGTCCACCAATATATGTTTACCCAAGGCCTGTTCATCGTCCGAATTATGCTCCAAGACCTCCAAGACCACGTCCAGGTGTGATCATAAGACCATATTACGGAACAGTGATTGCTCATAAGATTGCAGCAAACATGGCTTGGACAGCAGTAAGACTGGCATATTATTCTTCTGTAGCTCGCACATACAGTCTGATTAACGATAACAACGCGTATATTGCGGAGCAGAATGCGATTATCGCTCAGAACAATGCAATCATAGCTGCTCAGAATCGGGAAATTGCTCAGTTGGACGCTCTCGCTCAGGCAGCCTATGATAAGGCTCAGAGATTAGGACTTGTTCAGAGTTTTGCGGCGGCGGATATGGACTACTACTACCAGAATGGAGTATTTTATGTGTTGGATGCAGACGGCGAATATAGAGTGATTATTCCTCCAGCAGGCGCTCTTGTAGACAGTCTGCCAAGCGACAGGACAACAGTTACTCTTGGTGGTGAGGTGCTGTACAAGGTTGATGATACTATCTATCAATCAAGGAATATCGATGGCGTACTCTATTTCGAGGTTCTCGGACAGTTGTACGAGTAACATTCATAGTAAACTTTGAGGGGACTGATTTAAGTGATGACTTAAATCAGTCCCCTCAATTTTGTTTGCATACGCAGCTGTGCAGACTCGCAATGTCGACACCGCTTGTGAGAGAAACGGCTCAAAGTCTCACAAGCACCCCTCGAATTCATTGAATTTGTATGATTTTGGGCACCGCTTGTGAGAGTTTCTGGCAAAAGTCGCACAAGCTCTATCGGGAAACCCGGATCAGGTGAGGGTGTTGTAGATTTTCTGCAGGATATCCATGTCGCCGGATGTGTGAAGGCTGACCGTGAATGCGGTAGCAGGTTTGATCAGCTGAAGATTTTCTGGCGATGGTTCGGAAGATGAGCGGCCACAAGGACTGTTATAAGTGATCCCTTCCTCGTCCATGACCTCGATAAGTCGTTTGGCAATGGCCGGGGCCGGATCAATGATTTGAATCTCTGTTCCGCTGCAAGTCATGTCAGCGGCTTCTTTGATTGCGTCTGCAAGGAAAGGGTAGTGCGTGCAGCCGAGGACGATGGTGTCTGCACCTGCCTGAAGCAGTGGTTCAAGGCTGTGACTTACTGTGCTTATGGCCTCGGGGCCGGATGTTATTCCCTTTTCGACAAGTTCTACGAACCCTTCACCTACATGCTCGACAATCCTGATGTCTGAAGCGTATTTCTCTTTGTGTCTGAGGTATTTTTCTGATTTGAGCGTGCCTGCTGTGGCGAGTACTCCGACAACTCCGGACTTGGTCAGTCGGGCGGCGGGCTTGATTGCTGGCTCCATTCCGATGAACCTGACTGCATATTCCTCTCGGAGCGTCTTTATTGCTGCAGCTGTGGCTGTATTACATGCCACTACTATGATGTCAGCACCTTCTTTGAGGAGGAATTCTGTGATTGTGCGGCAGCGTCCGATGATGGCCTCATGGGATTTTTCACCATACGGGCAGTAAGCGCTGTCGGAATAATAGATATAGCTCTCTTCAGGAAGAACCTTGCGGATCTCTCTGAAGACGGAAAGTCCGCCGACTCCTGAATCAAATATTCCGATCTTTGCCATAACTAATCCACAAATATACAAATTCCATCCGAAATCTTTGCTATCTTTGTCAGTTATCAAATTGAATGCAGATGTCACTATATATACCAGCAGACTACAGAAACATTCTCGGCAGTGTGGAGAATACTGAAAAGGCGATCAAGGCTGTCAAGGATATGTTTCAGGATAACCTTTCGGCTCAGCTGGCCCTTCTTCGTGTTACTGCTCCGATGATTGTGCTCAGTGGAATGGGTCTTAATGATGATCTGAACGGAGTCGAGCGTCCTGTGGGATTCCCGGTCAAGGAGATGGGGGAGCGACGGGCTGAGGTTGTGCATTCGCTTGCGAAATGGAAGAGAATCAAGCTTGCTCAGATGAATGTTCAGCAGGGCAGGGGTATATATACCGATATGAACGCTCTCCGTCCTGATGAGGAATTGGATAACATCCATTCTATCTATGTGGACCAGTGGGACTGGGAAAAGGTGATTTCCCGTGAGCAGCGTACCTTGGATTATCTGAAAAAGACTGTCCGCAGGATATATGAGGCGATCAAGGTGACGGAAAACAAGCTGTATGTGGAGTTTCCTCAGATAGAACCGATGTTGCCTGAAGATGTTTTCTTCATTCACGCGGAGGAACTTTTGCAAATGTATCCCGGATTGACATCCAAAGAGAGGGAGAATGCAATAGTCAGGGAGCATAAGGCTGTGTTTGTCATCGGTATTGGAGGTGAACTTTCTGACGGGCATCCACATGACAGTCGTGCTGCCGACTATGACGATTGGACGACTCTCAATGATGACGGATATGCAGGCCTTAATGGAGATCTTCTTTTGTGGAATCCTGTGCTGGAGAGTGCATTTGAGGTCTCTAGTATGGGTATAAGGGTAGATGAGGAGGCTTTGAGCAGGCAGCTGGAGCTTCGTGGCGAGGCTTATAAGTCAGAACTGATGTATCATAAGCTTCTGTTGCAGGGCCGGCTTCCATATACGATAGGAGGCGGTATAGGACAGTCCAGACTGTGTATGTTCCTTCTTCGAAAGGCACATATCGGTGAGATTCAGTCAAGTATCTGGCCTGATGAGATGCGAATGGTATGTCTTGAGTCCGGAATAGATCTGGTTTAGTTTAAGGTCGGCGAGTCAGTAGAAATGACTATATTTACATGATTTAAGTTCAGCGAGATGATAAGTACAGAACAGATAAAGGAACTTCAGCAGCGTGTGCAGACGTTGGGAAGATGTATTAATATTGATGGCAGACGTGCTGAGGTGGAAGAGAAGACCCAGAGGACTCTTGCCGCAGATTTCTGGGATGACCCTAAGGAGGCAGAGAAGTTTCTGAAGGAGCTCTCGGGTGTGAAGTTTTGGGTTACTGGCTTTGAAAAGATTGCATCTGGAGTAGAGGATCTCAATGTCCTTCTTGAGTTCGAGGATGAGGAGATCGATCAGGCCTATGCCAATGTTGTTGAAGAATTGGAGGCTTTGGAACTCAGGAATATGCTTGGAGAGGAAGGTGATAATCTTGGTGCAGTGCTTACCATCAATTCCGGTGCTGGCGGAACAGAGGCGAACGACTGGTCTTCGATGCTTATGCGTATGTACATCCGTTGGGCGGAACGTAATGGATATAAAGTAACGATTACTGACGAGCTTGAGGGTGAGGATGCCGGAATCAAGTCTGTGACTATGCAGGTTGAGGGCGATTATGCTTTTGGTTATCTTAAGGCGGAAAGCGGAGTGCATCGTCTTGTGAGAATTTCTCCTTTCAATGCTCAGGGCAAACGTCAGACGACCTTCTCATCAGTTTTTGTCTATCCTTTGGTCGATGATTCCATCGAAATTGAAATCAATGCAGGTGATCTTGAATGGGATACCTATCGTTCGAGCGGTGCCGGTGGCCAGAATGTAAACAAGGTTGAGACTGGCG
>JAEIGA010009944.1_pt1 | contig 14417 bp, 11 predicted proteins | sample 9270691 | NCBI WGS metagenome assembly JAEIGA01 (sample SAMN17057246, study PRJNA624740) | gut metagenome | biome: biome; isolation source: fecal sample | host: Bos grunniens | place: China: Xizang | collected 2019 | reverse complement strand
GCATCGGGAGGAATTATCAGCTATATGGTGATGAATTTTGAAACGATATACCGGCTGTTGTTCAATGGTATATCATCATACTCGCAACATCCTACTATGGAATAATTGTGAATATATATGATTTAATTCATCCAATAGGTTATATATACATCTAACTTCTTTTCGAACAGATTCTATTGTGTTTTCTACCTCTTTACTGTTGAGGTAAATAGTAACTTTGCGATTGATATTCTTTGCCATGTTACTCTTGATTTTTTTTTGCAAAAATAAAAAATAACTGACAAAAACACAAAGACATTCTACCAACAAAGGAATGTCACTACAAAGAAGTATATTATTGCAATTATGGTAAGACAACCACAACCACAACCTTTGCTATTAAAATCATTTAACCATTCTGCTATAAAATCGAACATATTGATATATATTTTAATAAAAACGCAATACGCAGTTATTTATTGCCCACACCGCGAAAAATTCTCGACACAAGATTATCGCTGTAGTTGTCTATGATATCCGTAAGCTGTTTTTCTTTTCTGTCGAGGGTGGAACTCAGCCAGTCGCTTTTACTTCGCTTTATGGCGTTGCGTGGGCTACCCTTGCCAACGCCGTACTCTCTGAAAATCCCATGCACAGGAAACTGAAAAGCAATACCCGATACCTCGCCCGACCCGGCTATAAAACTGTATTGAATACTATTTAGCAACTTCGTTTCGGTCTTACCTTTCTTGGGTCCGGATTGATAAGTTCTGTTACGCCTTTTCCCCTTGAGCATCTGCGAAGCCTTATCCTTAGCCAACTTTTGAGTCTCGGAAGCCCAACACTTAATATCCTCGTTGAAGTCGCTTTCTGTCATCACCGAGCGACGACCCATAAAATCATCCTTAACTATTATCCTTTTCGCCATATTATTACAATTATAAAATTCAAACATACCAATCATATAAATACATTCATTTATAATATAAGCAAAGTACACCATATTATTTATTGTCTAAAAAACACACCGATTAATTACCTATTTTGTTATTTCAAGTAACACATTTCCATTTTACAACCCTGCATTTAGATATCAAAAACACCCATACTTACGTGGCAAAACTGTGGGAGTTTTGGGGTAAAAGTATGGCACTCTTGGGATGCAATCCTAAGGGTTAGAGGTGTGTGGAAATGGAAATTGTTGGTTGGGGAGATATACTTATATACTATATATAGGGGATATAAATATATCGAGCAAAATCCGTCGCGTGGTAGAGACGTGCCGTGGAGCGTCTCTACGTCGGGTATGTACCAATAGGATTATATTATATGTAGGGATTATTGAATAATACCTCATAGCGTATATACACTACATTGGGTATGGTAAAATTTGATTATACATAAAATATAATGCCGCTACAGTATGCATACTGTAACGGCATCGGTACATATTATAATTATAAATATTATCTTTGCATTACAAATACCCAAGCTGCATTGCTCTTAATATCGGAGTATTTGAGATTGGTAGTATATATGCTCAAGGTTTTTGTAGCAGAATTGTAGTCCCATTTCAGTTCTTTGTTGCAACCCAGTAGTTGCACTTTCATATCAGCCGAAGGAGTTTCGATATTAGTTAGTTGCAACACTTCATCGGGATATTTTAGTGCTATGGCATATAGTGTATTGCCTTTAGTGGTATAGCATACCACAGGTTGCTGACAAGCGTATTTGGCTTCAAAGCCGTTGATAGGGCGTACATATTCTTTGCTTTGGCTTGCCGATTGCCACCAAAGTTTCATCACAGCCTCCAAGTTGGTTTCATTATACAATACCTTTATTGGATATTGTTCTCCTTTTTTCAGTTTCAGCGTTGCCTTAGTAGCATTGTGTTTCATGGCTTCTTCGGCATTGCTTTCGGTAGCGTTGGCATCGGGTTTGGTGTAGTCTATTATTGTATCGCTACCTACTATCACCATTGCATAGTCTTCGGCTTCTATTTCGAAGGTGTATTTCTCGGTATATTTAGGCACTATAGTTCCTGTCCATTCGGCAGTAAAGTTGTCGTAACTAATGCTTTTGTCGGGCGAATTTCGTTTCCAATTAAAGTTCAATACCGAATCGGTACGTTTCAGTTCCACATCTTCGTATTCATAAAATTGGGTATGAGGGCGTGTTCCGTATATAGCTTCGCTATTAATTGATAGCCAATCGCCCAAATCTTTCAATCGCTCTTGCTGTAGCATAGGTATTTTACCATCGGCGGCAGGGCCTACATTAAGGGTCATTCCACCGCCTGCTGCTACCAGCTTACAGAAGTGCTGTATCAGTTCTTTAGATGTAAGGTAGTTGCTCAATGGTTCGCGACGGTTCAGAGCAAATGAGCGTCCTATTCCACGGCATTCGGCCCAAGGTCGATCGGTAAGCATAATACCCGAGCTGTATTCCGGAGTGCGGAAGCCATGTTCGGTGCCACCGCCCCAACGGTCGTTAACTATGGCTTCGGGGCCTACAGTGTTGTAATACCACGATATAAGTTCTTCAGCATGGAAGTCGGAGGCTTTGTTGTTCCATTCGCCATCGGTGAATATTACCGATGGTTTGTAACGTTGTACCAATTCCTTGAATTGCGGTATCATATAGCTCTCCACGTAGTTGGCAATAGAGTCGTCGGGGTCTTGCATCCATATATGTTTGGGATTGGTCCATTCGGTAAGCGAATAGTAGAACCCCATCTTCATACCACGGCTACGTACAGCATCTGTAAGTTCGGATACTATATTGCGTTTTGGACCACCCACCACGCTGTTCCAGTTGGGTTGAAACTTACTATTCCATAGGCAGTAGCCATCGTGATGCTTGGTAACAAGCAGTACATACTGTGCACCGCTCTGCTTGAATAGGTCGGCCCATTCGGCAGGATTCCACAACTCGGCTTTGAATAGTTTGTCAAAGTCACGATAAGTTATACCCTCGCCATAGGTGCGGTTTTGGAAGTTTATCCTCACAGTGTCGCCTACCATCAGTCCACGGTAGTACCATTCGCCATAACCTTCTATGCCAGCATAGGCCGGCACCGAATATACCCCCCAATGTATAAATATACCCAATTTGGCATCGGCAAACCACTGTGGATAGCCACGTTGGTTGATAGATTGCCACGTTGGTTGCACCTCTTGTGCCATAGGTTGCTTACAAAAGCCTAGCATTACAACTGCCAGCACCAATAATTTCTTGTATGTATTCATAATTATAAATCTATATAGTATCCAAACTTTTTGTTATCAATTCTATTGCATTGTCCACCTCTTGGTCGGTTATTACCAGCGGAGGTGCTATACGGAACGAGTTGAGCTTGTAAAGGAATGAATCGGTAACCAATCCATTGGCAAGGAAACGGTCTAGTAGTTTCCAATAAGTTGACTCGTCCTCTAGGTCGCAAGCAAGGAATAATCCCTTTCTACGCACAGCCTTCAGCCTAGGGTGCCCCACCAATGCTTGTTCAAATCTGGCTCCTTTTTCCTCAGCTTTGGCACATAGGTTGTTATCCATTATCACTTTTAGCGATGCTAGAGCTGCCGCACAGCTTACGGGATGTCCACCAAAGGTGGTTATATGGCCAAGTATAGGGTTGTAGGTAAGGGTATTCATAATTTCTTTTGACGATACAAAGGCACCTATAGGCATACCTCCTCCCATGGCTTTGGCCAATACCAATATATCGGGAATTACATTCTGCTGAAAATAAAACATTGTGCCTGTACGGGCAAATGCCGTCTGCACCTCGTCGAATATCAGCAATGCGCCCACCTCGGTACAGCGTTGTCGAAGTTGCTGCAGATAATTGGTATCGGGTACTATCAATCCATTTTCGCACTGAAGCGGATCGATAATAACACATGCGGTACGTGAAGTTATAAGCTGCAAATCATCAAAATTATTGAAACGTATAGCTCTTGTATCGGGCAATAACGGACGAAACGCATAACGAAATTCTTCGTTACCCATAAGGCTGATGGCACCATGAGTGGAGCCATGGTAAGCATTAAAAGTGTGTATAATCTCGGAACGGCCTGTAAATCGTTTTGCCAATTTAAGAGCACCTTCCACAGCCTCGCTACCACTGTTTACATAATATATATTGTTCAAGTTGGTGGGCAATATTGACGTAAGCAAGTCGGCATATTGCACCTGCGGACTTTGTATATACTCGCCATACACCATGAGGTGCATATATTGCTCAGCCTGCTTCTGTACAGCTTCCACTACTGCGGGGTGACAATGCCCCACATTGCTCACAGCCACACCCGATATAAGGTCTAGGTAAGGTTTGCCTTTTGGGGTGTACATATAACATCCTTTGGCCCTAGCCACCTCCACTCCTATCGGCGACGATGTAGTCTGCGCTACTTTTTGATAAAATATCTCACGTTCTATTGACATATCTACATTAAAATACAAACATAGTAAACAACACCACTCTATTTTACCCTAAGTCTTTGTCCGACTTTTATATTATTAGATTTGAGACCATTCAGCTGTTTTATTTTAGTTACTGTTGTTCTATATTTCTTGGCTATTACAGATAATGATTCTCCCTTTTTCACCTTGTGATATACCGATTGGGGAGTTGATTTCTCTACTTTCTTAGCAGTTGTTTGTGGTTTTACAGTCTCCACTCCTTTTAGAGTATCAGCAGTCATAGTGTCCGATACTGCAACGGTATCAGTTTTGGCCTGTTCCTTCTTTGCCAGCAATTGCGGAGCCTGATGTTGTATCTGATTATAAAGAGGATTCTTGCGATGAATGGTTATACGTTGACCAATCTTAAGCATATTGTTTTTCTTTATCTTCGGATTCCAGCTGCGTATCTGTGCTATAGTAACGCCATAGCGCTTGGCTATCTTACCCAAAGTTTCGTTTTTACGTACTGTATGAGTAATAGTTTCAGTAGGTTTTATATCCTGAACAATTTGTTTTACCAGCGAATCCATACCATAGTTGTATATCGAATCCTGCAAGCGGATAAACTGAGGTATATGCTCCATAGGCAAACGCAAATAACAAGACTGTGAGGCTCCCGGTATTATATTTTCCTTGTATTGCGGATTTAGGAGTTTTATCTGAGCATAGTCTATATCAATAAACTGGGTTATCTGAGCAAAGAAAAGGTTCTTATTTATAACCAAAGTATCTGTTTCTAATGGTATATCTATAGCCGTTGGACGCAGGTTGTGTTTTTCATAGTTGGTCATCACGTATGTAGCAGCAATATAAGCCGGTATATATCCACGTGTTTCCTTTGGCAAATAACGATATATATCCCAAAAATCTTGTTTTCCACCCGAGCGTGCTATGGCTTTGGTTATATTTTTGGGTCCGCAATTATAGGCAGCTATGGCAAGGTGCCAATTACCAAATATACCATATAAATCCTTGAGATATCGAGCAGCAGCATCACTTGCTTTAAGTGGATCTTTACGTTCGTCTATCAGCGAGTTGATATTCAAACCATATATTTTAGCAGTACCATGCATAAACTGCCATAATCCTGTGGCTCCCACCCTCGATACAGCCTGCGGATTAAGTGCACTTTCTATAATAGGAAGATATTTCAACTCTAACGGCATATCATAACGCTCCAACGCCTGTTCGAAAAATGGAAAATAATATTCGGCCAACGATAGCATACCATCAATATTCTTTGACATTCGGCGGACATACATCTTTATATATGAACGCACAGTAGTGTTATATGTCATAGGTATGATAGCCGGTATGGAGTTTAGCCTACCAAACAATACCGAATCCGGAATATAATCGAAATCTAACACATTTTCAGAACTAGCCTCATGACTATAATGTTTCTTAGAAACATGATAAGTATTCCTCTTATTGAAATAAGAGATAAGCAAACTATCATAGTTACGCTCAAATGATGTTTCCAAATAGTTCAAATCATCATTACAGTCTGTAGTATCTGCCTGACTATATACAAGCATTGGCAATAGTGCCAACATATATAATAATAATCCTGCCTTTTTATATCTATATTTATACGTCATCATAATATATATTTATGTATGTGTGTAAACGTAATTATTACAATAAAATTGTTGTAAAATTTATTTTTAATAGTTTATAACAAGAAAGAAAATTCTTAAAAAGTTTGTATATATAAAAAATATATGTACCTTTGCAACATAAATAAACAAAATAAAACAAAGAATTAAACATTAAAACACTTTAATTATGAAACGTTTATCAATAATTATCTTATTTGCATTGCCTTTCATATTCACATCTTGCGAGGGCGATTTTGCCGATATGTTTGGCGATATTTTAGACCAAGCTGTAGGCGAAGCAGAGGTTACCATTACAAAAGAAAATTCGACAGACACGTTGGAATTCGAATTTTCTGGTATTTCCAACATCGACACAACTATAGAAAATGTGGATATTTCCTATCTTATAGGTCTATCGGCTCATACATCGTTGGAAGAACAAGAGATTGGTTTCCCATATATGCTATGCACATTGGGCGATACATTGGAAGGATTGCACAATGTTAATTTCGTAGTAGATACAACCTTTATCCTCCACTTCAACTACGAAGAGTTTGTAAAAACAAACCGCGAAAACGTCGTTGCTATTATAGCAGATGAAGAAAATTGGTATATAGGATATACAGGCTCTATCCAATTGGAACAATACGAAAGCTACGGCGGATTGGTAGAAGGAACTTTCAACAATATTATTGCTTACCATCTTACACTAGAAGAGTGCGAAGGAATAATAGACGATTACAATTCGGGCAATGTAATTTCTGCTGTAACACGAATAGCAAATTTCCCAACAGTAGTACTGAATGGAAGTTTTACAAGCAGAAACCTTGATGTATTACAATATCTACAATAAGAGAAATTATTATAACAAAATATAAAGAGAGGAAACAGTTTTCCTCTCTTTTTTTATAACTTATATATATCAGTAAAATAACAATAGGGTATCAGACTACCGATAATATACCATCAATTGTTTCATACCCTAGCATGAAATAATGTATATATATAGCAATAAAAACTCAAGTATTATCTTATTATAAAACAATTGTTTAACATACTAGATATATAGAGATAATATATCCAATAAAATTCTATCGGGAAGTAGATAAAATTTCATCGGGAAAGAAATTGGACTACTACATGATATAGATATATTTTACTTCAGAAGGAAATTTTAGAGCATAGCGGCAGTATTAATAAAAAAATAATTTATTTAATCGGAATAGAAAAGCATAAATTGATAATAAATAATGTTATTAAATAGCAATATACTGACAACTAATATTTTTGGATTCTTTTTCTATTCTTGTTAATAACTAAGAACTTTATAATACGAATGTATTGTGTAATTTAGCATCGCAGAACTAAACAAGTAATAATGGTATAAATAATTGTGTTTGTTTGAGTAACCTAATTTTATTGTTATGGAAAACGAGTTAATTTTAAATTTTGGAGAGGAAGATAGTGCTCCTATATCCCAAAATAATAATAGTAGAAAATCGAAAGATGATAACAAGGAAACATATCATCAGGTGAACAAACAAGTACAAAAAACAAAACGAAAAACTGTCAATACGGGAACAACGATGAAAGAAGAAATGAATTCAAAGACTCATTTGGAATATAATCCAAAAGAAATTATGGAAGCCAGCACCCAATATTTTGGTGGCGACGAATTGGCTGCCAATGTATGGATGAACAAATACGCTTTGCGTGATGGTGATAAGATATTCGAACTTACCCCCGATCAAATGCATATACGTTTGGCTTCGGAATTTGCTCGTATAGAAAACAACTATCCCAACCCAATGAGCAAAGAAGAAATCTATGAACTTCTTAAAGATTTTCGTTATATAATACCCCAAGGCAGCCCTATGTCTGGCATTGGCAATGATTTTCAAATAGTATCATTATCCAACTGCTTTGTTATAGGCAATTCGGGTGCAGCCGACTCTTACGGTGGAATACTTAAAGTAGATCAAGAGCAAGTACAGTTAATGAAACGTAGAGGTGGTGTGGGTCACGACCTTTCGCACATTCGTCCCGAAGGCTCTCCCGTAAAGAATAGTGCACTTACATCTACCGGTATAGTTCCTTTTATGGAACGTTATTCCAACACCACTCGCGAAGTGGCACAAGGTGGACGCCGTGGCGCACTAATGCTTAGTATATCAATAAAGCACCCCGATTCAGAAAAGTTTATCGATGCAAAACTTGAACAAGGTAAAATTACCGGTGCCAATATATCAGTAAAGATAAGCGACGAATTTATGAGATGTGTTGTTGAGAACAAACCATTCGTACAACAATATCCTATTGATTCCGACAATCCATCGGTGGTTAAAGAAATTGATGCCCGTGCCCTATGGAACAAAATAATAGAAAATGCTTGGAGTTCTGCCGAACCTGGAGTATTGTTTTGGGATACAATAACTCGCGAATCTGTTCCCGATTGCTATAGTGACTTTGGTTTCAAGACAGTATCAACCAACCCATGTGGCGAAATTCCATTGTGCCCTTACGATAGTTGTCGCTTGTTGGCCATCAACTTATATAGTTACGTCAAGAATCCGTTTACTAGCAAGGCTTCTTTCGACTTCGATTTGTTCCGCGAACACGTTACCAAAGGTCAACGTTTGATGGACGACCTTATAGACCTAGAACTAGAAAAGATAGAAAAGATTATTGATAAGATAGAGAACGACCCCGAAGAAGACGAAATAAAAATGGTGGAACGTAACCTATGGCTCAACATTAAGATGAAGTGCTTAGAGGGCCGTCGTACAGGATTTGGTATCACTGCCGAAGGCGATATGCTAGCAGCATTAGGTTTGCGCTACGGTTCAGACGAAGCTATCAATTTCTCAGTATCGGTACACAGAGCCCTTGCTGTAGCAGCATACTCATCGTCGGTAACTATGGCCAAAGAACGTGGTGCATTCCCTATCTACGACACCGAACGCGAAATGAACAATCCTTTCGTAAAACGTTTGGCCGAAGCAGATCCCGAACTTTATAAAGAAATGTCGATACATGGACGTAGAAATGTGGCATTGCTTACAATAGCACCTACTGGTACTGTAAGTATATGTACCCAAACTACATCAGGAATAGAACCTGTATTCATGGTATCATACAAACGTCGTAAGAAGATAAACCCCAACGACAAAGATAGTTCTTCGAGAAAAGTGGTGCAAGACTCGAACGGTGACTACTTTGAAGAATTTAACGTATTCCACCCCAAATTCATCGATTGGCTACGTATTTCAAACTACAATGTAGATGAAGTAATGCAGATGAACGATAAAGATTTGCAAGATATCATCAACAAATCACCTTACTACTTGGCTACATCGCAAGATATAGATTGGGTAAACAAGGTACGTATGCAAGGTGCAATACAAAAGTGGGTTGACCACTCGATAAGTGTAACCGTAAATATACCTAAGGAAACTACCAAGGAGATGGTAAGCACTATCTATCAAACAGCATGGGAAAGCGGATGTAAAGGCTGTACCATATACCGCGATGGCTCACGCGATGGTGTGCTTATTTCCAACAACGACTCTAAGAAATCATCAGAATCGTCGTTCCGCGAAACAACAGCGCCTAAGAGACCCAAGAAATTAGAAGCTGATATTGTTCGTTTCCAAAACGACAAAGAAAGTTGGATAGCTGTGGTAGGTATATACCAAGGACACCCCTACGAGATATTTACCGGTAAAGCCGAAAGTTTCTTACTGCCCAATTGGGTAGAAAAAGGTTGGGTTATCCGCGTGAAAGAAGAGAATAAGAAAGCTCGTTACGACTTCCAATTCCTAGATAAAGACGGATATAAAGTTACCATCGAAGGTCTTTCGCGCTTATTCAACAAGGAATTTTGGAACTATGCCAAACTGATTTCGGGTATATTGCGCCATGGTATGCCACTGCCAAATGTGGTAGATCTTATAAGCAAACTTAATTTTGATATCGATAGCATTACCACATGGAAAAACGGTGTGGCACGTGCACTTAAACGCTATATAACCGATGGAACCGAAACCGGAGAGGTATGCCCCGAATGTGGTGGAAAGATTATATACACAGGAGGTTGCAAGGAATGTAGCAACAAGTGTGGTTGGTCCAAATGCAGTTAATTCTACAACAATATAATACCATTGTAAACTCTTTAGAGTATTTATACACTAAAGAGTTTTTTTATTAATAAGTAATTAATCTTTTATATATAATATTTGTTTTATCGAGTATGGAAAATAGAAAAAAGAAAATAGGACTTTTACCATTTATCCTAATAGCAATAGTATTAGGAATAGTATGTGGATTATTTTTCCCTAAATGGTTAGCTCAAATATTTGTAACATTCAATGGGCTGTTCAGCCAGTTCTTGAACTTCGTAATACCACTATTGATATTCGGATTGGTAGCACCTGCCATTGCCAACATAGGTTCCAAAGCAGGCAAGATGTTGCTTATAACACTTGGTATAGCCTACGGTGCCACCCTCCTATCGGGTTTTTATGCCTATGCCATTGCCGACGGTTTCTTCCCTTCAATGATAGAGCAGTATAACTTCGACTCAGGCACCGACAACCCGAATACCCTATCACCATTCTTCACCATAGAGATACCTCCTATTATGGGAGTAATGACAGCCTTGGTATTCTCATTTATGGTAGGTTTGGCTGTATCAAGCCAACCAAACTCGACGCTTAAGAAGGTGCTTGACGACTTCCAACTAGTAATAGTAAAGGTAATAGAAAAAGTAATCATACCACTATTGCCATTATATATATTTGGCATATTTATGGATATGAGTTTCAACGGGACTGTATTTCACATCCTATCGGTATTTGCCAAGATAATACTTATAATATTTGCAGCACATATTCTTCTGCTTGTACTGCAATATTGCATAGCAGGTATTATTACTAAAAAGAACCCATTCAAATGCTTAACCACTATGCTTCCTGCCTACTTTACAGCCTTGGGCACACAGTCTAGTGCTGCCACCATACCCGTATCGTTGGCACAAACAATTAAGAACGGTGTACGCAAAGAGGTAGCAGAATTTGTAATTCCATTATGTGCCACCATTCACCTATCGGGTTCTACAATGAAAATAGTGATGTGTGCCATAGCTTTGATGCTTGTACAAGGACAAAGCTACGACTTTGGAATGTTTTCAGGATTTATATGTATGCTGGGTGTAACCATGGTGGCTGCTCCCGGGGTGCCGGGGGGTGCCATAATGGCAGCATTGGCAGTACTGCAATCGATATTAGGCTTCGACGAAAATATGCAGGCTCTTATGATAGCACTTTATATTGCCATGGACAGCTTTGGAACAGCATGCAATATCACCGGCGATGGTGCAATAGCTCTTATAATGAATAAGATTACAGGCAATAAGGATATTACAACTGAAGCTTAGCAATTAATATAGTTTTGAAAACAAATTTATTTACACAACATAATAACAGTAAAAGATGAAAGACTTTTTGAAGATGATGCTTGCCTCGTGCTTGAGCAGCATGATAGTATTTGGAATTTGTACCTTTTTGGTAATAGCACTGATAGTTGGCTCAGTAGCCACAATAATATCATCAACCGATGATAGCACTACTACTACTATAGTAAAACCAAACTCGGTATTGCAATTGGATTTGACCAAAAGTATTTACGAACGTACACCATCAGAACTAAATTCGTATTTGGAAAGCAATATGGTAATAGGTGCCGACATGGTGCTGAAAGCAATACATATGGCCAAAACCGACGACAGAATAAGCGGTATATACATCAAAACCTCCGAGATGTATAACGGCGGATGGGCTATAACCGAAGAAATTCGCAACGCTCTTATCGACTTCAAACAAAGTGGAAAGTTTATATATTCGTATAGCGAAGTGTATGGCCAAAAGGCATATTACCTATCCACCACCGCCGACTCTGTATTCATCAACCCCTCGGGAATGCTTGACTTTAAGGGCATAGCTGCCGAAACTATATTTATAAAAGATATGCTGGACAAACTGAATGTAGATGTGGAACTTATACGTCCACGCAACAACGCATTCAAGAGTGCAGGCGAAATGTACACTATGAACCATATGAGCGAAGCCAACAAAACACAAATACGCTCGTACATCAGCAATATATGGCAACATGTATGTACCGACATTGCGATAGCTCGAAATATATCGGTAGATAAACTAAACAGCATTGCCAACAACCTTTCGGCATATCTGCCTACCGATGCCGTTAAGAATGGACTAATAGATAAAACTGCTTTTGAACATGATGTACTTACTTCTATTGCCTATACATTGGGTATAGCCGATGGCGATATCGACGATATCAACTTTATCCGAACCAGAAAGTATGCCGAATCTGCCACCGACTCACAAAGCAAAAACAAGATAGCCATAATATATGCCCAAGGCGATGTACTACACGGCAAAGGCTCCGATATAAACGTATATTCATCAACCATTACCAAAGCCATCGACGATGCTGCCAACAATAGCAACGTAAAAGCCATAGTACTGAGGGTAAACTCGCCCGGTGGCGCCGTAATAGCGTCCGAAATTATGACCAACGCCGTAATGCGTGCCAAAGAAAAGAAACCCATAGTGGTATCAATGAGCGATGTGGCAGCATCGGCAGGCTACGAAATATCGTGCAATGCCACCAAAATTGTGGCAATGCCCACTACCATCACCGGCTCAATAGGCGTATTTGGAATATATCCACAAGTGGGACGTATGCTTAAAAACAAATTGGGCATCACCACCGACACCATACTTACCAACCGCAATGCAGCAGCATTGTCTATCAACAGACCTCTGTCGGCCGAATCGCACAATATGCTTGTACGCAACGTCGAAGATTTCTACAAAACATTCTGCCAAAGAGTAGCCAAAGGAAGAAACCTAAGTGTGGAATACGTTGACAGTATAGCACGCGGCCGTGTATGGACAGGCATCCAAGCCAAAGAACTTGGACTGGTTGATGAGCTTGGCGGTATAGACGTGGCACTACGTATAGCAGCACAAGAAGCCGGTATTACCAACTATAGCATAGTGGCATATCCAAAACAAAAAGATGCTGTAACCGAACTGATGGAAATGCTTAACACAGAAGCACTGGAAGCCCATCTGCAAAACCAATCCATAGCAAAGTACTATAAACAAATGGAGCAGATAAGCAATATGGAACCATTGCAGGCGAGGCTGCCATACTTTATAGAGTTCTAGCAAATGAACTCCTAATCATAACATAAGCACCAAAACATTGGAGCATATACCTCAACTAACAAGCCCAATCCTATAACATAGGGTTGGGCTTGTACTTTACTAAAAATACACAATAACAGACACCACCATAACATACCACCTCATATTTTTTTCCCAATACCCTCCTATCTTTTTCCAAACCCCCATCGGTAAACTTCCCAAAACCCTATTGTAGGCTTCCCAACACCCACATGTTTTTTTGCTAAACCCCATATCTTTTTTCAAAACCAAACTTTGATTTATTCAAATCAAAGTTTGGTTTAATTAAATCATACTTTGGTTTAATTAAATCAAAGTGTGATTCGAATAAATCATTGTTTGATTTGAATAAACCAAACAATGATTTTGATGTAAGATATGGGGTTTGGTTTCCAAACACCCATATCTTGGCAAGCCGAAATGTGGGTGTTGCGAAATTTACCGATGGGTGTTGCGAAACGCAAAGGGGGGTATTGCAACTAAAAAAGGGGGGTGTTGGCATATGCAGGGTATATGGAACGCGCCTCTCGGAAACAAAAAAATAATACAAAAACCTTGACATATTATAAAAAAGTTGTATATTTGCAAAATAAAATAACACTTAGCCAAGTGATATGACATACGATGTTATGACATATAACCCTACGGGTATAGTTTTGACAACCAAAATATTATACTCGCGCAAGCGTCCTAAACAAAGGCTGCATATTTGACTTTTGTGCAAATAAAAGCAGCACCAATACTACTAATTTTCATAATATATAAGAAAAATATTTTGTTTACAGACAGAAATCGGTTTAATTTCTTATCTGTTTAACTTATAAAACATAATAAAGACATGAACATAAGAAATATAATTTTTAGTATTGTGTTGTGCACGTTATGCCATGCACATTGCCAAAACAATATACCTGTTTATACAAAATCGATAACATTTTCAACCGAAAAATTATATAGTACTTATTCGACATCTATGATTTTATCATGCGAAAAATATTAATAAGAAAGGAGATTATATGAAACGTTTATTTTTTATAGTAGCATTACTAAGTAGTATCAATGTTTTTTCTCAAATAACAGATACACTATTCTTTGG
>JAEIGA010009943.1_pt1 | contig 14417 bp, 16 predicted proteins | sample 9270691 | NCBI WGS metagenome assembly JAEIGA01 (sample SAMN17057246, study PRJNA624740) | gut metagenome | biome: biome; isolation source: fecal sample | host: Bos grunniens | place: China: Xizang | collected 2019 | reverse complement strand
TCACCCATTTCCCAGAAGTTGTCCTTCTTGTTTCCGAGGAGGATGCGATCCTCTGGAAGGTGCTTCTTCCATGCTTCCATAGCCTCTACGTCAAGTGAAGTTCCGTCTGCCTCAGAACCCTCGAACACTGTAGCATAAAGTCTCTCCTTGTCGAGCTTGTATACCTCTGTGAGGAGTTCCCATGCCCAGTCGATGGCCTCGACCTTGAAATAGTCGCCGAAGCTCCAGTTTCCGAGCATCTCGAACATTGTGTGGTGGTAAGTGTCGCGTCCTACCTCCTCAAGGTCGTTGTGCTTTCCGCTCACACGGAGACATTTCTGGCTGTCTGCAACCCTCTTCCACTTCGCCGGGCTGTTACCGAGGAACCAGTCCTTGAACTGATTCATTCCGGCGTTGGTGAACATGAGTGTAGGGTCGTTTTTCACGACCATAGGTGCTGAAGGAACGATCTGGTGTCCCTTTGAAGCGAAGAAGTCCAAAAAGGCTTTTCTGATCTCTTTTGATGTCATATCTTGTTGTCTTTTATTTCATTACGGTGTGCGCAGCTCACGCTGTCGCAGAATAACTCGCAAAAATACAATAAAAATCCGTAAATGCCCACACTTGGAGGCGCTTTGATGTCCAATAAGTTGAATTTTTATATTTTTTATAGAAGTATGTGGTATTTTGTGTATCTTTGCCGCGATATGGCAAATGGTGACGAATATGTATTCAATGACAAGACGCTTTCCTATGAAGTGAAGAAGCGTTCTGGTCTCATGCGGCTGATGCGTATATTTCTCGCGGTGGGCGGAAGTGTGGCGTTGGCTGTGCTTTACATGTGGATATACACTGCCGTGTTTGGAATGGAGCTCCCTAAGACCCAGCTGCTGAAGAAAGAGAATGCACAGTGGCATTCCAAGGTTGAGGTGATGAATGCCAAGCTGGATGAATATGACAGGACTCTGGTGGCGCTGCAGCATAGAGATAACGACATATACAGGTCGATTTTCGGTATGAATGAGATTCCGGTCGAGGTGAGAAATGCCGGTTTCGGAGGTGTGAACCGATATGCTCATTACGATGAAGTTGATCCTGATGGCCTTTTGAAAAGGGCTGCTGTCAGATTGGATGTCCTTTCCAAGAAGACATATGTTCAGAGCAAGTCATTTGATGAGATTTCCCAGCTTTCGCACAGGGCGGGTGAGATGGCTTCATGCATTCCGGCCATCCCTCCTATGAGTCCTGATAGGGAGAACTACCGTATTTCAAGTTCCTTCGGATATAGAAAGGATCCGTTCAGCAAGAAGACGACAAAGCACAACGGTGTTGACTTTGCGATGAAGCAGGGTAACTATCTGTATGCTACCGGAGATGGAGTCGTGGAGTCAGTGAAGTTCGAGCGATTCGGATATGGCCACCATGTGATAATTGATCATGGATTCGGATATAAGACCCGCTATGCCCATATGGACATGATCGGTGTCGTCGAGGGGATGAAGATAAAGAGAGGGGAGTGTATCGGAACAAGTGGAAACACAGGTAAGTCTTCAGGACCGCATCTGCACTATGAGGTAATGTACAAAGGTGCTTATGTGAACCCAGCCAACTACTACGATCTGACTATATCGAAGGAAGAATATGCTGCTATGGTTCAGGAAGCGGCGGACGCATCGCAGTGGGTGACTCTTCATCCTGGAAACGTCAGGAAGGCAGCCAAGAAGAAGAGGAGGAGGTGATGGATCAGAGATTTGTGAATGGCGAAAAGAAAGATGACGTCCGAAAGACTCATTTGACATTGAGAAGGAGAATCCGAAAGGTGTTTTTCTTTTTTGTGGGCAGTCTGTCCTTGACTGTCGTCTATTATGTCATTTTTGCAATGTTCTTCAGTACGGAGACTGAACGCAGGCTTGAGCGTGAAAATGAAATCTTCGAGAGAGAACTTCCTCTGCTTCAGGAAAAGGAGGCACTGCTTGCGGATGTGGTTGAAGGATTGGGCGGACGTGACAACCGCATCTATGAAGAAATCTTCCAGACATCATCCCCATCATTAAGTCTTGTGACCTCTGTAAGGGATTTTTCAGGAATTGATACTATACCGGATCACGAACTTGTCGTGTATGCGCAACATAAGCTTGATGGTGTTGCGCAGAAGGCGGATGCAGTCGAGGCTGATTTTATCAGGATTGCAGAACTTCTGCAGGACTCTTCTTTTGTAATGCCTCCGATGAGCATCCCATTAAGTGATTTTACCTTTGCTCAGACAGGTGCTTCTGTTGGTGATAAGATAAATCCATTCTATAAAGTCCCTGTCCGTCATGGTGGTCTGGACATCGTGGCTCATTCTGGTGAGCCTGTCCTGGTGACAGCTGATGGTATTGTGAAGGAGGTGATTAAATCCCGCAAAGGTCTTGGAAATATGGTGGTTGTATCCCATAATGGCGGATATGTGACAAAGTATGCTCATCTTGCAGACATAGAGGTGCGGAGGGGACGTAAGGTGAAGAAGGGCGACAGGATCGGTTATGTGGGGGTGTCGGGTAATTCATTTGCGCCGCATCTGCATTATGAGGTGCATAAGGACACGCTTTTGATGGATCCTGTAAACCATATGTTTGCATCGCTTGATCCCGATGAATACGTGAATGTAATGATATTGGCAGTCACTACCGGACAGTCTTTTGACTGATGTGATGACTGTCACTGATAGAGTTATAAAAATGGAAAAGTATCTGTACACAATAGGAGAGGTGGCTGAACTGCTTGGGGAAAATCCTTCCCTGGTGCGCTTTTGGTCGAATGAGTTCCCTAAATTCATCCGTCCTCAGAGAAATGCCAAAGGAAACAGACTCTTTACAAAGGAGGATGTCGAGACATTCAAGCATATCCATCTGCTGGTAAAGGTCGAAGGGCTTACTCTTGAAGGTGCAGCCAAGAGACTCAAGGGAGACAGAAAGGAAGTGATAAACAAGTCACGCGTGCTGGAAAGCCTTAAGGGCATCCGTCAGCAGCTTTCTGAAATCCGTGAAACTCTCTGACAGTCATCCTGAATTCCAGCTGTCACCCTGAACTCCAACTGTCATCCAGAACTCAGCTGTCATCCAGAACTCAACTGTCATCCTGAACGAAGTGAAGGATCTGTAAGAAATGAAAGTAAAAGATATAATAAAGGTAATCGAAGGCTTTGCCCCTCTCTCTGTGCAGGAGGGCTGGGACAACAGCGGATTGTGCATCGGCTCGCCTGAAGCAGAAGTTCATGGTGTGCTTCTGGCGCTTGATTGCACACCTGAACTCATTGATGAAGCAGTAAAGTGCGGCGCTGACATGATAGTCACTCACCATCCTCTTATATTCTCTGGACTCAAGAAGATTGCACCGGAAAATCAAGTGGGGCTTGCCGTGATGAAGGCGATAAGTGCAGGTGTCAGCATATACGCGGCCCATACTTCGGCAGACAAGGTGCTGTCGGGAGTAAGCGGTGATATGGCGCGCAGACTGGGACTGACTGATGTCACTATACTTCAGAAGGACGGTGAGGAGACCGGACTTGGTGTCGTAGGAAATCTTCCTGCGCCTATGACCTCAGCGGAAGCGATAGAGCTTGTCCGCAAAAGTTTCGGCCTGAAGGCTATGAAGACCTCAAGGCCTTTGGATGGAATGATCTCACGTGTGGCCATGTGTGGCGGCTCAGGAGGCTCTCTGATCGGCGAGGCACGCAAGTCAGGAGCACAACTATATATAAGTGGTGATATATCCTATCATAATTTCTTCACCGAGGATGGCTTTATGATTATGGATATAGGACACTACGAAAGCGAAATCGGTATTGTGGAGATTTTATTTGCTTTGTTAAAGAAAAATTTTCCTACCTTTGCGGTTCGCATTACGCAGAATTTAAATAGTAACCCGATATATTATTTTTAAGCAATATGGCTAAAAAGACAAAGAAATTCGAAACTCCGATTGACCAGAGGGAGACCTTCGTATCTATTCAGAAGAACTTTGCAGATTCTGATCTTACTGTTGCTGAGAAGCTTAAGACTCTTTATGTTCTCCAGCAGGCAGACACTGAAATCGATAAGATTCTTCAGCTCAGAGGAGAGCTTCCTGTCGAGGTCGAGCACCTTGAGGCAGAGATCGCAGACCTTAATCTCAAGGTAGCGCGTGTCTCTGAGCACATCGAGGAGATGACAAAGTACATCGCCGAGAACAAGCTCAACATCACAGAGTGTGATGCTCAGATCGAGAAGTATAAGGGTCAGCTTGACAATATTTCAAACAGCCGTGAGTACGACTCCCTCAATAAGGAGATCGAGAACCAGGGCCTCCTCAGACAGATTGCTGAGAAGCACATCGGTGAGGCTAAGGAGCGTATCTTCGAGAAGAAGAACGACCTTGAGATCATCAAGGAGAAGATCGCTGTAAGAAACGACGACCTCGCTGCCAAGAAGCAGGAGCTTGAGACAATCGTAGAGGCAACATCCAAGGAGGAGGCAAGACTCCGCGCAAACAGGGATGAGTGTGCTGCCAAGATTGATGCAAGAACAATGAGTGCTTATGACCGCATCCGTCAGAGCTGCAACAATCACCTTGCTGTAGTGTCTGTATTCAACGGTGACTCATGCGGAGGTTGCTTCAACACAATCGCGCCACAGCGTCTTATCGACATTGCTTCAAACAGAAAGATGATCATTTGTGAGCACTGTGGAAGGATTCTCGTAAATCCTGATTTCGAATAGTCTTTGACCTTATAAAATATGGCTGAGGAAGGAAAGAAAAAGTCAGTCAGACGGAAAAATCCGGACATCAATCTGGATACACTTGGGCTTGAGATGGGAAACAGACCACCTCAAGCTCTTGATGTGGAAGAGGCTGTCCTAGGCGCTCTCCTTATAGAGCCAAACTGTATCGATGAGGCGATGGACGAACTCACGTCCAATTGCTTTTACAGTGAGAAACACAGAACCATATTCGAGGCTATGCGTTCATTGTCAAATGAACACGTGGCCTTGGATCTTTTGTCGGTGTCTCAGAAACTGAAGTCTTCAGGGCAGCTTGAGGCCATCGGTGGCACTGTGGCACTTGTGCAGCTTTCGCAGAAGATAGGCGCTGCTGCGCACATCGAATATTATATCAGGATCCTCAAGCAGAAATGCATTCAGCGAGAGCTGATTACTGCTGCATATCAGATTCTCAAGTCGTCTTACGATGAGTCGGTCAATGTGGATGATCTTATCGACCAGGCTCAGACAAAGGTCTTTGCTGCTGTCCAGAACAATGTAAAGAAAGATGTTCAGGAAATAGGAAAAGTCATCAATGAGGCAATTGATGACATCCAGAAGCTTCAGAAGTCGTCAGGATTGAGCGGAGTGCCTTCCGGTTTTGCGTCTCTCGACAGCATCACACAGGGATGGCAGGCATCCGACCTCATCATTCTCGCGGCCCGTCCTTCTGTAGGAAAGACGGCGTTCGTGCTTAACCTTGCCAGAAATGCCGCCGTTGACTTCAATATGCCGGTAGCGTTCTTCTCTCTTGAGATGCCGTCTATCCAGCTTGCCAAGCGTATGATGGTGTCTGAGACAAGGCTCAGCGGAGATAAGTTCAAGGGAGGAGAGAAGATAGAGGACTGGGAATGGAAGCAGTTGGAAATCCAGTTGAAAAGGCTGGTGAAGGCACCTATATATATAGATGACACACCATCACTGCCGGTAATGGAGTTCCGCTCGAAGGTGAAGAAACTTGTGAAGCAGAAAGGTGTAAGACTCATTGTCGTGGACTACCTGCAGCTCATGCAGGGACCAAGCGAGCTCCGCGGAATGCGTGAGCAGGAGGTCGCTGCGATTTCACGTACGCTCAAGGCTACGGCAAAGGAGATGAATGTTCCTATCATCGCTCTGTCGCAGCTGTCACGTCAGTCGGAGAATCGTCAGGGAAGCAACCGCAGACCTCAGCTGAGTGACCTTCGAGAGTCTGGTTCCATCGAGCAGGATGCAGATATGGTGATCTTCATCCATCGATATGATTATCAGGGACTTTCTGACAATGCTGATGATATCGGAAGAACTCAGATCATCATTGCAAAGCACAGAAACGGAGCTATTGCAGACATTGATATGAAATTCCGTGCGGATGAGGTGCGTTTTGTGGACCTTTCCGACAGCCTTGTAAGCCAGGCAAATGCTATGGGAGTGGAGTCAGCTATGAACAATGACTTTGCAGACAGCGGTTTTGAGGACGGATCCTTTGAATAAATCAGACAGATATAATGGCTAAAAGTAACGAGATAACCCATTCGGGAAAAATCATAGAGATAACTCCGGACTTCACCACAGTGGAGATCGTTGTTTCATCAGCATGCTCCTCATGTCATGCAAAATCTCTTTGCGGCATGTCCGAGGAGGAAGATAAGATCATAATGCTTCCTACAGATCCGTATGCGACATATAATGTCGGTGACGAGGTGACTGTGTGCTCGAAGATGTCGATGGGCCTTAAGGCGGCTTGGATATCATATGTTATTCCTCTTGCCATCCTTATGGCCGCGATCCTTGTGCTCACATCATTTGGTGTAAGCGAGTTGATTTCTGCTCTTTGTGCAGTTGCAGGAGTGGGATTGTATTATTTCATCATCTGGCTGTTCAGGGAAAAGCTGCAGGATGAGTTCGTCTTTTATATCAGGAACAACTAATAAAACCATCAATAATGACACAAACAATCTTGACAATTGCAATCCTTACCCTTCTGGGAGCGGCTCTTGCAATCATCCTTTACTTTGTCGCTGAAAAGTTCAAGGTGGAGGAAGATCCGAGAATCGACGATGTGGAGAAGGAGTTGCCTGGAGCTAATTGTGGCGGATGCGGCCAGGCCGGATGCCGTGCTTTTGCGCAGGCTTGCGTCGAGTCTGATGATCTGGACAAATGTTTCTGTCCTGTCGGAGGAAACGACGTCATGCAGAAAATTGCAGGAGTACTTGGCCGTGAGGTGGCTGCCAAAGAACCTCAGGTGGCTGTGGTACGATGCAACGGAACTTGTGAAAACCGTCCTCGAATCAATGAGTATGGCGGAACTCAGTCATGCCGTGTCAAGGCTGCTCTTTACAGCGGCGACACAGCTTGTTCGTTCGGATGTCTTGGATGCGGAGACTGCGTTACAGTCTGCCAGTTCGGGGCCATCGCCATGGATCCTGCAACAGGACTTCCTGTGGTGGATGAAGAGAAATGTACTGCCTGCGGTGCCTGTGTGAAGGCATGTCCTAAAGGGGTGATCGAGCTTCGCAACAAAGGCCGCAGAAACATGAGGGTATATGTGTCATGTATCAACAAGGATAAGGGTGCAGCTGCGCGCAAGGCTTGTAAGGCTGCCTGCATAGGTTGCAGCAAGTGCGCCAAGGCTTGTCCGTTCGAGGCAATCACAGTCGAGAATAATCTCGCATACATTGACTACACCAAGTGTAAACTTTGCAAGAAGTGTGTAGCTGAGTGTCCTACAGGAGCGATCCATGCCGTTAACTTCCCGGTAATCGCACCTAAGCCAGCTCCAGCGCCAGTCGCTTCTGCACAGAGCGCACCAGCAGTAACCCCTGTCATTTCGAGCGAGACCGAAGGTCGAGACGAGAAATCTAAAAAAACGGAGGAATAGTACTATGATGAAGACATTTTCAATAGGTGGTATTCACCCAAATGACAATAAGATATCAAAGGACTGCAAGATCGAGGTCCTTCCTGTTCCTTCAAAGGTGTTCATTTCTGTAGCCCAGCATCTTGGTGCTCCTGCTACGCCGGTTGTGAAGGTCGGTGATCAGGTGAAGGTCGGTCAGGTGATCGCTGAGCCAGCCGGTTTTATTTCCGCTTATGTACACTCTTCAGTGTCTGGTACTGTCAAGTCTATCGGACCACGTAAGGATCTCGCAGGCAATAACATGACTCACATTGAGATCGATGTGGAGGGTGATGAGTGGATTGAGGAGGCAGACCTCACTGATACTCTTGTGACTGCAATTCCAGAAGACAACAAGGCAATCCTTGAGAAGATCAAGTTGTGTGGTGTAGTAGGACTTGGAGGTGCTACATTCCCGGCACATGTAAAACTCTGTCCGCCTCCTGGCAAGGTGGCTGACTGTCTCATCCTTAATGGTGCGGAGTGTGAGCCTTATCTTACTTCTGACTATCGTATCATGCTTGAAAGAAGCAAGGAGATTGTCATTGGAGCTGCAATCATGAAGCAGGTACTTGGTGGCTGCAAGACAGTGATAGGCATCGAGGAAAACAAGCCGGAGGCTATCAAGGCAATGTCTGCAGCTGTTGCAGAACTTCAGAAGCTTGGAAAGTCATACGAGGGAATTTCTGTCATGACCCTGAAGAAGAAATATCCTCAGGGTGGCGAGAAACAGCTTATCGATGCGGTGATGAAGCGTCAGGTGAAGTCTATGGGACTTCCTATCGACGTGGGTGCAGTAGTTCAGAACGTTGCTACGTCACTCGCTGTTTATGAGGCGGTACAGAAGAATATTCCGCTTGTCACCAACGTTATGACAATCACAGGAGACTGTCTGCCGATGGACAAGCAGCATAACTATAAGTTCCGCATCGGTATGCCTCTTTCTTATATCGCGGAGTATGCTGGTGGAGTGCCTGAGCAGGCTGCAAAGATCATCAGCGGCGGTCCAATGATGGGTAAGGCAATCGCCAACCTGGATGCAACTACCGTAAAGGGATCATCATCACTTTTATATTTGACTGCGGAACAGACAGTACGTGGTGAGGAAGGTCCATGTATCCGTTGCGGAAAATGTGCTGAAGCCTGTCCTATGGGACTTGAACCGTTCCTCCTTCAGAAGTATGCACGCAACAGCATGATGGATGAACTCGAGGAGAATGCAATCCAGGACTGCATCGAGTGCGGATGCTGCCTATACAGCTGTCCGGCAAACATTCCGCTATTGGATATCATCCGTATAGCGAAAGGTGATGTAATAAGAATCATAAGAACAAGAAAATAATAACACAATGGATAAACTATTAGTTTCACCATCGCCGCATCTGCATACAAAGACTTCCACAAAGAGTCTGATGCGTGATGTTGTGATCGCTTTGATGCCGGCAGTAGTCGTTTCCATCCTTTTCTATGGATGGTCTGCGATGCTGTTGATGTCGGTAAGTATTGCTTCATGCCTGCTGGTTGAGCTTTTCATCACCAGATTCATGCTGAAGAAGCCAAGCACGATTGCAGATTGTTCTGCTCTCGTGACAGGTATCCTCCTTGCACTCAACTTGCCTACAACCACACCATGGTGGATTGTCGTTATCGGCTCGATTGTCGCTATCGGCGTGGCAAAGATGACATTCGGAGGTCTCGGACAGAACCTTTTCAATCCGGCTCTCGTGGGTCGTGTATTCCTGCTCATTTCATTCCCTGCTCAGATGACAAACTGGGAAAGCCCTGCAGGTTTCCTTGCTGATGCTTTTACAGGAGCAACACCTCTTGGAGCTGTTAAGGAACATCTCGGAAGTGCCGCAGATGCTACATTGGCTGGAGCGGAGTCTTATATGAACATGAACTATCTCGACACTCTGTTCGTGAATATCGGAGGTTCTGCCGGTGAGATTTCTGCTATCGCAATCCTTATTGGATTTGCATATATGCTTTTCCGTGGAGTGATCAAGCCTCACATCACATTGTCGATCATCCTTACAGTTGCTGTATTCTCCGGCATCTGCTGGGCTGTTGATCCTGCACGTTTCACAGATCCTTTATTCAACATCCTCACAGGAGGTCTTCTTCTCGGAGCGGTATTCATGGCTACAGACTATGTGACATCTCCTATGAGCACTACAGGAGGCATTATTTTCGGTATCGGCATAGGTCTGATCACAATGCTCATCCGCTACTTCGGTGCATATCCTGAGGGTGTGTCATTTGCAATCCTTATCATGAACTCAGTGGTTCCTCTTCTCAATAAGTGGTTCCATACCAAGAAATACGGGAGGGCATAAGTTATGGCAGTAAAATCATCATTCAAGAATATGACACTTTGCCTTCTGGCTATCTGTCTTGTGTGCTCATCTCTTCTTGCAGGAGTGTATACGCTGACAAAGGAGCCTATTGCTGCAGCTGAGAAGGCAAAGAACGATGCGGCAATCAAGGAAGTTCTTCCGGTGGAGGCTGTCGTGATTGAAGCGGAAATGGAAAAGGACGGTTATAAGTACAACATTGCCAGAAATCAGGAGGGAAAGGTCGCAGGCTATGCTATCGATGTGGCTCCTGTCGGCTTTGGCGGCCCAATCAAGATGAAGGTAGGCTTCAATGCTGAAGGCGTTGTGTGGAACGTAAAGGTTCTCTCGCATGCAGAGACACCAGGTCTTGGTGCAAAATGTACAGAGCCGGCTTTCTCAGATCAGTTCAAGGAACTTGATCCTAAGTCTGCTTCTATGAAGGTTACCAAGGACGGTGGCATCATCAATGCCATCACCGCCTCAACAATCACTTCGCGCGCATACGTAAACGGTGTTGAGGAGGCTGTGGCAGTTTACCATAAAATCAAAGTGGAGGAATAAGACATGGGAAAATTCAATCTTATCACCAAAGGTCTCATTAAGGAGAACCCTACATTCGTCCTCCTTCTTGGTATGTGTCCTACATTGGCAACAACGACTTCTGCCATCAATGGCATGAGCATGGGACTTGCCACAATGTTCGTTCTGATTCTCTCAAACATCGTGATTTCTGCGATAGCACGCTTTATCCCGGATAAGGTGCGTATTCCTTCATATATCGTTGTTATCGCGACATTCGTGACCCTGCTTCAGTTCATCATGCAGGCATATGTTCCTGATGTATATGAGACCCTCGGTCTGTTCATTCCGCTCATCGTGGTGAACTGTATTGTTCTCGGTCGTGCCGAGGCATTCGCAAACAAGAACGGAGTAGGAGATTCTGCACTTGACGGTATAGGTATCGGACTCGGATTTACAATGGCCCTTACTATTCTTGGTCTTGTTCGTGAGGTTCTGGGAAGCGGTTCGGCATTTGGCTACAAGTTCGTCGAGGGTGACGGTATCCTTGCGTTCGTCCTTGCGCCAGGAGCCTTCCTCGCTCTTGGATACCTTCTTGTGATCTTTAAGAAACTCACTTCGAAGAAAGCGGAGTAATAAATTGATGGAGAAATTGTTATGGTAGAATATTTACTTATCATTATATCAGCGATATTCGTAAACAATATCCTGTTGTCGCAGTTCCTCGGAATCTGTCCTTTCCTCGGAGTTTCCAATAAGCTCGGTACTGCAGCTGGCATGTCGATGGCAGTATGCTTTGTCATCACTCTCGCCACTGTCGTGACTTTCCTTCTCAACAAGCTGCTTGTTGTGTGTGGCCTTGAGTTCCTTCAGACCATCTCATTCATTCTCGTGATCGCTGCTCTTGTGCAGATGGTGGAGATCGTGCTTAAGAAGATCAGCCCTGCGCTTTATGCGTCACTCGGTATCTTCCTTCCGCTTATCACTACTAACTGTGCAGTGCTTGGAGTCGCTTTGACAGTTGTCCAGAAGCCTTCAGAGTTCGCTGCAGCAGCTGATGGAATGATGAATCTTGGTGAGGCTACCGTATACGCATTCGCTACCTCGCTTGGTTTTGGTCTTGCGATGATTCTCTTTGCAGGTCTTCGTGAGCAGCTTGCGCTCAATGATGTTCCAAAGGCATTCAAGGGTGTTCCTATCGCACTGATTACTGCAGGTATCCTTGCAATGGCATTCATGGGATTCTCTGGACTCGTATAATGACAGCACAGGAATTTTTTGACCTTGGTCAAGAACACAGGAGAAACAAGCGTTTCGGAGAGGCCATCAATGCTTTCAGAGCGGTGATGGATTCTCCGGACGCTACACCGGAACTGATATCACGGTCTCAAGCATCAGTAGAACTGATTCAGGAGATCAACGGATTTGTAAACACCGACCTTATGAACCCATAAGGTCGGTGTTTTTTGTAAACGCAGTAATTTATTATGCAGATAGGTAAGTATTACTATGTAATACTCCCAAAAATTTTTATCTTTGCGTGATTTATTGTGCTAGATGCATAATGCTCACAGCCTTCGGCCAAAGTGAAAGAGACGACGGCCAAAGTGAAAGAGACGAAAACATTATACAGAACATTAAACATTCGAAAACTTTGAGCGCAGCGATAGCAAGTCCTTTCCCCGAGGGAAAGGATTTAGGAAAGGGGTAACGTAGACATATTTTCATATTTCTACACAGCCTTCGGCCAAAGTGAAAGAGACGAAAACATTATACAGAACATTAAACATTCGAAAATATGAAAGTAGCTATTATCATGGGATCGACCAGCGACTACGAAATCATGTCGCAGGCAGTAAAGGTCCTCGAAGATCTAGGAGTGGAAATGGTAAAGCAGGTGATCAGCGCACACCGCACACCAGACCTTATGTGTGAGTTCGCAAAGTCAGCTAAGGCTGAAGGAATCGGCGTGATTATCGCTGGTGCCGGCGGAGCAGCACACGTTGCAGGTGTTGTCGCAGGTATGACCACAGTTCCTGTAATCGGTGTTCCTATCCAGACAAAGGCTCTCGGCGGCATGGACTCTCTCCTTTCTATCGTTCAGATGCCAGCAGGTATCCCTGTAGCTACAATGGCAATCAACGGAGCGAAGAACGCCGGTCTTTTTGCGGCTCAGATTCTTGCTCTTACTGATGCAGAACTTTCTGCAAAGCTCGACCAGTTCAGAAAGGAGCAGACACAGAAGGTCCTCGAGGCAACTATCTAATCGAAAACAACCTTAGCATATATGAATAACTATCGTATTTACGTAGAAAAGTATCCTGAATTTCAGGTGGAGGCGCGCAGCCTTCTGAGCGAGCTGAACGAGAATCTTCAGCTCGACCTCGAGACTCTGCGTCTTCTCAATGTGTACGACCTCTTTGGCTTCTCAGCAGAGCTCCTTGAAAAGAGCCGTTACAGCGTGTTCGGAGAGATTGTTACAGACAGCGTGACCGACGAGTGCGACCTCGAAGGCGCAAAATACATCGCCGTGGAGTACCTTCCAGGCCAGTTTGACCAGCGTGCAGCATCGGCTGTAGACTGTGTCCGTCTCATCGATCCGGCAGCAAAGGTGAGCATCAAGAGCTCAAAGCTCATCATCCTTCCTGCCGACACAACCGATGAGGTAATCGCTAAGATCAAGAAATATTACATCAATGCCGTGGAGTCACGTGAGAAGGATCTTACCAAGCTCACAGCCCTTGAGCAGCCGGAGGTTGCTCCGGTGCCCGTTCTGGATGGTCTCACAGCATTGACAGAAGAAGAGCTTGCTCCGTACTGCAAGAAGATGGGCCTTGCCATGAACGCAGATGACCTTCGCGAAGTGGTCAACTACTTCAAGGCTGAAGGCCGCGACCCTTCAGAGACAGAGCTCCGCATCCTCGATACATATTGGAGTGACCATTGTCGTCACACAACATTCACCACTGAGCTTGAGGACATCAATGTCGAGGAGTCTTTCCTCAAGGACGAGATAGACGGCACGCTCAATCTCTACATGAAGATCCGCAAGGAACTCGGTCGTGAGAACAAGGGTCTCAACCTCATGGATATGGCCTGCATCGGTGCCCGTTATCTCAAGGCCAACGGCTACCTTGATGACATGGAGGTCAGCGAGGAGAACAACGCATGCAGCATCTATGTAGACGTCGACATCGTTGACGACGAGGGTGAGATGACCACAGAGAAGTGGCTCCTCCAGTTCAAGAACGAGACTCATAATCACCCTACTGAAATTGAACCGTTCGGTGGCGCGGCTACATGTCTTGGCGGCGCGATCCGCGACCCGCTCTCTGGTCGTGCATATGTATATCAGGCAATGCGTGTTACAGGTGCAGGTGACATCTATCTCCCTGTAGCCGACACAATGCCTGGCAAGCTTCCTCAGAGCATCATCTCACGCAAGGCCGCTCACGGTTACTCAAGCTACGGTAACCAGATAGGACTCGCGACAACTCACGTTCGTGAGGTCTACCACGAGGGTTATGTGGCAAAGCGTCTTGAGGTCGGTGCTGTTGTCGGTGCAGTGAAGGCCGACAGCGTACACCGCGAGAGCCCTGCTCCTGGTGATGTGGTTCTCCTCATGGGTGGCCGTACAGGCCGTGACGGAGTCGGTGGAGCAACAGGTTCTTCAAAGGAGCACACTGAGGAGTCTCTCGAGACTTGCGGAAGTGAGGTTCAGAAGGGTAATGCACCTGAGGAAAGAAAGCTCCAGAGGCTTTTCCGTCGTCCTGAGGTGACAAAGCTTATCAAGAAATCAAACGACTTCGGTGCCGGCGGTGTCAGCGTGGCAATCGGCGAGCTCACCGAAGGACTCGATATCTATCTTGACCGTGTGCCTGTGAAGTACAACGGACTTAACTCTACAGAACTTGCGATCAGCGAGTC
>JAEIGA010009942.1_pt1:12500-14417 | contig 14417 bp, 11 predicted proteins | sample 9270691 | NCBI WGS metagenome assembly JAEIGA01 (sample SAMN17057246, study PRJNA624740) | gut metagenome | biome: biome; isolation source: fecal sample | host: Bos grunniens | place: China: Xizang | collected 2019 | reverse complement strand
TGAGGCGGGGTGGGCATCGGATTAGCAGGTATATAATTGTCGGGATGCCCCAAAACATTAGGAGCATAAAAAATCCAAATGGAAAAAAAGATAGCAAAAGCTACCCAACCTACTAGATCCTTTACATAAAAATAAGGGTAAGAAGCAATTTTATCCATCTCTGAATGTACACCCAATGGATTATTTGATCCATATTGATGCAATGCGGCCAGATGAAGAAGACTGGCGCCTACTAAAATAAAAGGGAGTAAATGATGAAGACTAAAAAAACGATTTAAGGTGGCATTGTCCACGGAGAAACCCCCCCAAAGCCAAGTCACTATAGTATCTCCTACTACAGGTATAGCGCTAGCTAAGCTTGTAATTACTGTAGCTCCCCAAAAGCTCATCTGACCCCAAGGTAGTACGTATCCTGTAAAAGCTGTCACAATCATTAATAAGAAGATTACAACTCCGATACACCGAACAAATTCCCTAGGACTGCTATAACTCCCATGATATAGACCACGAAAAATATGAAGGTGAACCACAATGAGAAACATACTTGCCCCATTAGCATGCATATAACGGAGCAACCAGCCCCCTTCAACATCTCTCATAACGTGTTCTACGCTGTTGAAAGCTAGATCCACATGAGGTGTATAATGCATAGCTAAAAAAACGCCAGTCACTATCTGAATGACTAAACAAATACCAGCTAACGAACCGAAACCCCACCAATAACTAAGATTGCTCGGGGTTGGATAATCTATCAAATGCTGATTCAGTGTGGAAGATATAGGTTGTTTAAGAAGAGAGAATCGTTGGTTCCTTATAGTCATTTCTCTTTTATATCGTGACAACTCTTGTTCCCTCACCTTTTTAGCCTTCTGGGGCCCTACTATATCTTATTATTTATTATATATACTTATACTATATAAGTGCCCTTTCTTCGACCTCCGAAGGATGGAGAGCGAAAGAAGCGTCGGAAAGGAGTCATCCTGGGTTACTGAAGAGTCGTCCGACTGCTCGGTGACTGAATCAGAGAGGTTTTTACCGCTTTCTCTTTTCTCCAGCACTCCCGGCTGATCATCTTGCTGCAACAAAGCAAGCTTAAGAATGAATATAATGGAAATTTAGGTCTCTGTCCGCTTGGACTTCTTTCCTCTTCAGTGAAAGAGGGCAAAGGTGTGTGAGAGAAAGAATTCTAAAAGGAGAGAAGATTTCGTCCACCAAGCGGGGCAGAATGCGACCCCTAAGCAATGTTAAGTTCTCGCGCATCTCTTGACGGTCCATATCATCTGAAAACTTTTCCTGTTCCATTAGCATAGTGAAATTTGAATAGGATGACTCAGCGTCAGGAAACCCCCCCCTTGCCTTGATTGAATTTGGCTTTGCTGCGCCCCCTAGAGGGAAATTTACCAGTGAATGCGGTGCAGGAGGAAGGCTGTAAGTCACCTGGGCTACGGATTTTTCGGTTGGTTGATTCTCAAAATCACCTTCAAAAAAGCCCTCGGGTTTTTCATTAAAGGGGGGGAAAGAGGGGTGGGGCTTTGTTCTGGGGGGGGGCCGCCGCGCGCAGCTTTAGAAAGGAGAGAATTTTAGAAAGTCACTCTTTTCTATCTAGCCTTAGAAGTAGGTTTTAGAAAGTCAATTTTCTATTTGCGTTGGTTTTTCCAACTAAACTAATCACTTTTTTTTTCATTTGGAAGGCTCAGTCCCACACTCTGACTTCAATGATGGGAACAACCTCCGCACTCCGGCGCTCCAATGAACAAGAGTTCTCCGCCTTACTATCTATATTTAGAATAGTGGTCGTCGGGAGTTACGAATGTAACTTAATGTTATGTTCACACGGTGATATTCTATCTTTCCAAGAGTACTACCCTGTACGTAGTCTATGTCTGGAGAGCATACTTTACAGGAGATAGACACAGG
>JAEIGA010009942.1_pt1:0-7500 | contig 14417 bp, 11 predicted proteins | sample 9270691 | NCBI WGS metagenome assembly JAEIGA01 (sample SAMN17057246, study PRJNA624740) | gut metagenome | biome: biome; isolation source: fecal sample | host: Bos grunniens | place: China: Xizang | collected 2019 | reverse complement strand
TAAGGTCTACAGCATACGTCCAATACCAACTATGTTCACCATACATAGAAAGATTAGATATGATGTAACTTAGATAACTGGGGTTGTGTACAATCTCTTCTCCCCAATCACCACCCGGGAAAATTCGTGGAGAGGCCATTGGTTTCGCATTCAATCCATAAATAGTTGTAGTTTATTCTGGACGGCACCCCTCCTCATGAAAGGGGCTATAGCCCTGAAGCTAGCAATCGACCCACCTACGACACGCAATGTCAGGGCGGGGGAAGAAGAGCATGCAGCCATGAGACTACTTGCCCATTACCGGAACAAGAAGAAAAAGAAGTGAAATGGAAGCTTAGTCGACCAAAGGGCGGCAAGACTGGAACCCAACATTCGAGTCTAGACTTGATGAAAGCGGAATCAGACAATTTCTTCTTCGATGATTGGCTTTAAATTTAAATAAAAGATACTAGTTCTTTCGACTCGGTCATCTAATAAAAAAACAGAAAAATGGGTGGAAGATAAGAAAGTTCTTTTCCCACATCCCTACTTTACCTTGACGAGACTATACGAATAAAGGTGGTCAACACCTACAGAATATGTGGCCGATGTAACATTTTTTTTTCATCCGAAGTTGTTCCCGGTTGATACCTCTTTTCTTTGGCTTAGCCTAGAAAAATCCTCAAAAGGGAAGAGAATCTCGATAACCTTGATCTGATCTCAGGCTGCTGGGGAAAATTTCATTACCGAGTTGCGAGTTGTATAAGCTGTGATTGAATCAATAACCGGTCCTGGAGGAAAGCTGATATAAGGGCTTCACTCCTAAAGAGTTTGAGGATTTCCATTCCTACGTTACATCCACCTAAAGGAAGGAAAGTGATTGAAGAAAGCCCACTTGCCCGCTCTTCCTTCTCCATTCCACCCACTTGAATAGAAGTGGAACGGCCTTTCTTTCCTTGTAAGCCGGCGACAGCCCCTACCCCTTAATTCAAGAAATCTACCATGAAATAAAGTATAGACCTTTTAGAAAACGACTAGGTTAGGCAACTCCAAATCTGAATTGAATGCAACAGAAAAAAGGAGGCTATCAAGGACGCCTTATTCAAACAAAGACCAGACACCGAATTCACCCAGGGGAAACCTTAGGAAACTTCTCTTTGGAAACGGGGAAGAAGACGATAACCATTCCTTATTAGCTAAGCAAAAAATAATGACTCGAATTCATTTTGCTTAGCTAATGAAGAACTACTTTTCACCTTACACCTGCAGGACATAGACCCAGTGCCAGACCGCTGATTCGCGCGGGAGAATATGGAGGTACAACTAAAGCCTTTCTTTTTTTTTCTACTCTACTCTCTATGGAGGGCTCCTTATGACTATGACTAGGTATGCCCCAGAAAGAGGGAAAGCAACTGCAATAGGGGGGGCTATCTCATTGAATTTACTCAGTAAAGTGCTCTTCTCTAAGAATAAAAGAAAGAATACATTCACTTTCATTACGGGGAGGGGGTCTAGAGTAATAAAAGAGTAACGGATTCAGGCTTTGGTATACGATCGGTATCGGATCCTTGAATCCAGACCCATGCTTCCTTCGTTAACTATGACATTCACATCAGGAAATGGGATCGAAAGAGTCGGGGTGCGGGCTTACTCGAATCGGGCGCACTTCTTTTTTTTAGAAAAAGCACTCAACAAGGAAAAGAATGAGGTAAAATCTGAGGTGTACCAAACCCACTTTATAGCAATGTGGGGTGTGAGCTTGAATATGCGTTGGGGGCTTCGATCTTAGGACTAACTTCATCCTTCCTCCTTCTTCTCTTGGGCAACCCAAATGACTCTTTATTTTGAGTATCGAGTTTCAGTATCGATGGGAAGAACAAGCAGAAAGACTTCCGTTTCCACTAATTCCACTAATGAGAATGATGAATAAGGACATGAAGTCCTTACTCGAAATGGCATTCTTTATTTCCTTAATTTCCATTGAAAATGTGCCGCAGAGCAGCGGGATGATTCATATGGAGTTTGAGTAGGATTTGCACATTCCCTTTTTGATGAGGTACTTTCAAGTGATTGAGTCAGGACTTTCAAAGTTGTGTCAGAAGATTGAATAGGTGAAAACGAAAGTGACTTAGCTTGAGCGCCAACAAAGTGGGAATTTCGGCTAGAAATGGTATGGTAATCCACCATGGGGAATGGATTTGAACCAATAAATCTTCTCCACTTCTTGTCATCACTTTTGCCAACCGGGTAGAAAAAGCTAATAGGATGGCAACCTTTGTTTGGGTAATTATATATATAAAATGAATTGACTCCTTCCTTGAAGAATTCAATATTATACCATTCTAAGGTCTAAGGCCAAGTTTATGACTAAGAAAGGGCTTCTCTCGAGTGTCCCTCCGGCAGGGCCAGGTCTGGAAGTCCTCGTCGAGTTGTTCACTCAAAAAGAGCAAGCCGGGCCGGTGAAGCAGGCATCTCGGAAGAAGCAGTTGGGAAAGAAGATCCGGTCCAGTCCAGCGGCATTTCTTGAGTTGATTCATTTTTTTTTATGGAAAAAAGGTTATTACAATATGTTCTTCCCTTAGTCTTATCCCATTTTTCTCTCCATTCTCGGATGTGGCCAAGGGAACAAGCAACGGCGCAACGCGCGAAAGCCCTTTCGCGTTAGCTTGGAGTTTTCTTGCTTGCCCTACTTTCCATTTTGAAGCCAAGCCAGCGCTGGGACAAAGACAAAGGGGCAAGGATCTGGTGGAAATGCAAAAAAAAAAAGAAAGAAGGTTAGCCCGAGAAAGCACCTCGGTTTAGGTTCTTTTTCATTGGCATGTGATAGGGGTGGTCTACCGGTGAGAGCCAGAAGGGAAAGACATACACGGCATCAATCCAATCTCAAGAACTCTGATTCAACCATTTCTGTGTCGCTGACTGGGGTCTCTTCCCCTCTGGGGAATCCATAGAAAGCAAAACAATTTCATAACATAAAGTGAAAATGAAAGCTATTGCTTGCTGTCGGTCTTCTAGTCTGATTATGCCATGTGTCACGCTCATCTATTATATATTCAAAGCAGGAGCCCATCCTTAGCAACGTGCCCCGGTTGTCATGTTTGTGTTCGTGTGTCTGAATGTCTGAGTGGGACCTTTCCTCGTGAATTGCCTTCTTCGAGGCATGATCTTGCGACTTTTGGAGCCTACCTTTGAGCGCCTGAATCAATTCAACAAAAAGCGAATCGTAGACCACCCTCTTCGAGCAAGCTCTTAGCTTTCATCGTGAGTGAGAGAGGAATTGAAGCTGATCCAGCTAAGGTGAAAGCCGTTGTGAATCTATGTCGTCACCTCGTAACCTCAAAGAGTTGCGTAGTCTGCCGGGCCGGCTCCAGCCTTTGATCTCAAAAGCTAGAACTCGATGTCAATCCTTTTCCCGTCAAGACGCGAACTTTGTTTGTTTGGAGGCCAAAGCACAAAGAAAAGGTTTTGATTCCTCAAACTTTTATGTCTGCTCCCGTCTTGTCGCCTCCTATTACTGGCGGGCCACTCCTGCTTTTCGTGTTTACCACCGACGCCATTTCCGTATTTTTAGACGTTATGGCAAAAGACGATGACTCTTGGAAGGAAAGAAAAGGCCATTGACTACCTCAGACCTTGCTCGCAAAGACTATCCACCTTCAGCATTTGGTACTGAGGAGAGCCAGCCATTAAGCACACACCCAAGCTAAGCAAGAGATGGAAAAAGCACACTTTGATTTACCAAACTGGGATAAAAAAGATCAGAAGGGAGCGAGAAAGCACCTAGTGAGCTCAGATTTTGACTGGGAAACTCTATTTGGTTAAACCAGAGAAAAGAGCAGGTAGCGCATGATCTGAATGATCAAGCAATGAAATCCTCCTTTGTCGACCTGAAGCTGAAGTGAAGGAATGGAGCTGGAAATCATCCTGGCTTTTGTGAATCAGTTGATCTACTCCCGCTAACGCTCGCACTGAAATTCTCCCAGCCTTACTTGATCCCATCTTTGTTAGAAGAGACTCTGCTCAGGTTTGGAACCAACCCCTTTTTTTCGAAGCTGGCTTCACCTTACTAGATAGAGGTTAGCGGCATATCGTACTATATCTGTAACCTATAGCATCATTAATAGAGCTAGCGGCAAATTCTTTAGCACTCGTGCTTTCATTATGGATTAACTAGCACGGGCTTCAGTAGCTTATCCGGCTCCTGTAGTGGAGGAGGCAAAGCACTAGTAGTAGCATCAGTACCGGTATAACCTTTTTTTTACAATCCAGAAAGGACTGGTACTGAACTAGTAGATAAGGTTGAGTCAGTTGTTGATCCAAAAGGGGTAGAAGTGATAGTAGTATACCTTCCATATCAAGAGCTAGAGACAAGTGATGGCTTTCCCTGTACAATAGACCCAGTAGATAGAGTTGATTATGCTCGCGCTCATGATAGGGATTCCGTTTATGGCGTGAGGCTCAGTTCCTTATCTATAAGCATACCTATATATACTCATAGTGGCTTCCATACCTATCTATCTCCCGTAGAGCTAACAGCATATCAACCTATGACTAGTAGACCCATACCAAGATCCAGCAGTATACTTTAGCATTTACAGATCTCTTTCGTTATATTATACTATTATCCGGGTTACTCACCGTACAGATCAGATTTTATGCCATTTCGTTTATGTTAAAGATTCATACCCGGCAGGGAAAGGAACAGGGGTATAGGCAGTTGACTTAGTGAACTGAGTTTAAGTGGATTCAGTAGATTATGCAGATTAAGCCATTATTAAGCCGTCTAAGTCAAGCCCATCTAAGCCAGCCTTGGCCAGTGATCCATACACAGTAGAGGAATACCTTCTATACCCGGGTGACCCAGTCGCATATGCAGTAGCTCCAGATCGAGACCCCTCCCCTCTCGCGAATCGCTTGCAGCTTTCGAGCCGTAGTTTCTTGCTTCTCGAGGAGCTGGAACAGTAGCAGGAGAATCGGGAGGTAAACCGTAGACTTAGAAGTTGCCCAATAAGTATTTGATTGCTTCAGGGAAATGGGTGTGCTGAGACCAGTCACACAAGTCTTCTGCAGTCATTGAAGAGATTGTCGATTACCAGTACCAGACCGACGATTTTCATTTGAACATGGTTACGATCCTGCGAAGGCCGGACCAACCTCGGCTAAAAATTGATCTACATCTACAAGGGGGCCTTCTAGGATCTATAATCCCTATCAGTAAGCGTGCCGTTGTAATCGGCCAAGAGGCTACTCAAATACTTCGCTGATGCTCTATTACATCGAGCTGTCAAGCCTAAGGTCGGCCCACCTAATAGGTTTTTCTAGGCGGATGGAAGCAAGAAAAGGGCTGGCTAGCTCGTGCAATCAACGAAAAATTCCTTCGCGTTAGTAAGCTAGCTTTGTAAGCTAAGCAAGCCTAGTTCTCCGGGCACTACGGTAGGACGTGGATCGATCATGACGAGAATGGACTTCTCCGTAATGTAATAGAAGAGTCACAGTCAAGTTCCCCGGGCTTTCTCTTTCTTCTTACTAGTAAGAATCATAGATATGAATTCAAGCGGGTAAGGGCTTGGCTTGACCTTGTGTTCTCTCCTAATCGGGTCGGAGGCGGAGACTGGCAAAGTTCATCATTCAGTGGTAGAGTGTTCATAGAAAAGAAGGCGTCGCCCAACGAGTGGCAGATTTGGATGGAGTCTCGCTTGGATGCTTAGGCAGTTCAGTTGAACTGGATAGAATCTCGCTCATGGAGGAAGAGTACGCGCGCTAGCGCGCTACGGCTTACGCAGTTTTTCGGATCAGATAGCCCTTCGGGCAACCAACAAAACCCGGCACATCCAATTCCGATCAACAACTTGGAGGTATGGCTGAGTGGCTTAAGGCATTGGTTTGCTAAATCGACATACAAGAAGATTGTATCATGGGTTCGAATCCCATTTCCTCCGGCACGGAAGTGGAACGAGCGGGCGAAATTACATACAGAAAGAACCTCTTGGTGGAGTCCAGTCCCCCGGAGGACAGAATAGCACTACTTAGTGAAAGTATCGCAGAGAGCCCGTTGTTTTTGTTTGGCCGGCCTATCTTTTTTCTATAAGCAAGCTCCCTCCGGCAGTCCCTGGACGGCTCTCGGTTCTTGAGCATGTTGGGAGATTAGGTGGCAGTTGAAAGAGCTGCTCGAAAGCTTGACGAACAAGCGAAAAACTTTCTAAAAGAAAAGGGCTTTTCCCTTTCTTCTGACTTATAAGAATAAAGCTAGGGCGCTATTCGATGAAGAATAAAGACTTTAGGAAAGTGGTTCAGGTAGCTCAGCTGGTTAGAGCAAAGGACTGAAAATCCTTGTGTCAGTGGTTCGAATCCACTTCTAAGCAGGCGAAGGGTCCAAACCGTAGCCGGGAGCGAGCCGGGTTTGGAAATTCAAGCAAGTCAAAGAGGAAGCCAAAAAATGTGAGCGCTCCAGCACTATACGGCTTTTTGGCGCCGCCCTATCTTGCTGGAGGCAGATTTTATAAAAAAAGCGGTTCCCCCTCAATCAAGAGGGGCCTTGTGACAAAAAGGATGAGCGAGTTCGGTTCGAGTCTTCATCGATCGGGTAGATCTATATGCTTCGGAGGGTGAGACGAGGTGTAGCGCAGTCTGGTCAGCGCATCTGTTTTGGGTACAGAGGGCCATAGGTTCGAATCCTGTCACCTTGATGTAAGGCTTCAGTCAGCAAATACTTCAATATGAACATCCATCGACCGTTACCACTTCCTCTTACTCCGTGACTCGTATATTTACTTTCGCAAACACACTAACTGCGCAAGACCTATAGCTAAAGATCATATAGCACCACAGTATATATACGAACCTATACGGAACACTTCTATCTGTCTCAGTGCTTTCTCACTTCGATCGCCTCGTTGATAGAACAAAAAAAAGATGATATTGAGCTTGAGCATTCCAATAATGAATGGGGCTAGTGGACAATTTAAAAATAGAAGAAATGCTTAAGGTGAGAGGGCAGCTAGTTTGTGAGTGGGGCCTGACGGTTTCCCGAACTTCTTTTAAAATAAGAAAGAAGGTAGTTGGTGGAGAGGAAATATCGATGGCAATCTCGGAAGGTACTGAAGTTCAACACTATGCTCATTGCTCTTCTTCCAAACAGGAAGCCAATCGGTTGAAAGATTTCAGGCCGCTCCTCAAAGCCTGTGTAACACTGTCTACAAGCTTCTCTCAAAAATCCTAGCAACAATAGGCTTAAGCCGATCCTCCCAGAGCTGGCCTAATCAGGAAGCTATAGTGAATGGGTCGAGAGAGATTTGAGATTCCGTAAGTAACTTAGTGCAAGAATATAAAAAATCATAAAAAAAAGAGAAACATAAACAACGAAAAACCACATGAGACTTTCATCTCGCACGGCTCCTAAGTGATAAAATAAGAAAGATTGAGAAATAGAACCATCTGATTTGATTCGTTCTCAATAGCCATGAGATGATCATCTTAGGGTGATCCTTTTGTCGACGGATGCTCCTATTACACTCGTAGTCT
>JAEIGA010009941.1_pt1 | contig 14418 bp, 16 predicted proteins | sample 9270691 | NCBI WGS metagenome assembly JAEIGA01 (sample SAMN17057246, study PRJNA624740) | gut metagenome | biome: biome; isolation source: fecal sample | host: Bos grunniens | place: China: Xizang | collected 2019 | reverse complement strand
GGATAAGATGAATAGATTTGATGAACTTGCATCTCATTTAGAAAATGTAGATGAATCTAAAAAAGAAATTATTTTATCTCTTTTGTCGGACTTTGTATTTTATGAAGAAAAAATAAAAGAGCTGCGTAAGTATCCTCAATACATCATTAATCCAAGAAATCCACAACAACAAAAGACACTTCCTGTCCATAAACTTCTAAAAGATTATCAAGCACAAAAAAATGATATTGCTACAAAGATTTTAAGAACGCTTGTTGATGAAGTTAATGAAGAATCTCCGTTAATGAAAGCATTGGAGCGTTTTAATGGATAAACCACTTATTGTTGAATATAGAGATGCAATCGAAAGAGGTTGGATTGATATAAAAGGTGAGCGTAAACGCTTGGTGGTGGGTTGGAAGATTAAAAAGGTCATTGATATTCTATGTGGATATTTAGATGATCCAAGATTTTATTTTGAGCCAACAAAATGTTACAAGAGATTTGATTTTATGGAGACTTTGTGTTTACAAGGAAAAAAACCTTATTATAACAAACCTGTTGAATTGATGCTATGGCAAAAGGCAATATTTGAAGCAGCATATTCGTTTTATGAAAAAGAAACCAATATGAGATTAATTAATAAGTGTCTTATTGAAGTCGGTCGAAAAAATGGAAAATCAACAATGATGGCTGCTGATATAAATACTGATTTATTTATAGGTGAAGGTGGTACTCGTATATGTTGTGCTTCTAATGAAGATAAAACAGCAAAATTTATTTGGTCTGAAGTAGCTGGAATGCGAAAAAGATTAGATTTGCATGATGAAACCACTAGAAAAAATTTAGCTGAACTTAACAATGACAAGCGTGATATTACGATTGTACGAATGAGTGGTAAATCCGTAAATGATGGAGATAACTTTTACAAAGTTGTTCAAGATGAGGGTTGGGATTGCAAAACTGATGAATTGCCTGAAGCGTGTGAAAGGTCTTGTTCTACTAATGATGATTACCTATATTTTATTATTTCAACTAATGGATTTTTAAATGATATGTGGTTTGACCATCAACTTGAGTATGCAAATGCATGGCTAAATGGTGAAATAGAAGATATTCATTTTTTGCCATTCTTATTTGAACAAGATGAAGAAAATGAAATATTCGGAAATGACAGGGATCTATGGCAAAAGGCTAATCCATCACTTATTTATGGTGTTAAGAAGTGGTCATTTATTGAAAAAAACATGGTTAAAGCAAGAATTGATAAAGAGACAAGATTAAATCTTATGTGTAAAGATTTTAACATCAAAATATCAAATTCAAGACAATGGCTCACTTTTGAAGAATATTCATATGATATGGAAGAATGGACATTGAATGATTTCAGGGGTACATATGGCTATGGAGCAGTTGATTTAAGTGATGTTGGTGATCTTACATGTGCAGGTATTGTTTTTGTTAAAGATAACATAAAATATGCACATATTCAATTTTTTATTCCTGAATCTAAATTGAAGAACAATGATTCCGATAATGGTGCAAATTATCAAGAATGGTCACAAACTATAAACAAAATTACAGGTGAACCATATGTCATTGTTTGCAAAGGAAATAGGATTAATCAAAAGGATGTAGCTGATTGGTATCAAAGGTTAAGAGACAAGTATCAAATAGAGCCTTATACAATTGGCTACGATAGGTGGCATAGTGATATGTTTTTGCATTGGTGTGACAAAAAAACAGGCTATGGCTTTAGAACCGAAATGATACCACAAGGAAAATATTTATCGTTCCCAATGAAATCAGTAGAAAGAGATTTAGCAGATAGACTTTTAAATTATGGTAATAATCCTGTGCTTAAATATTGTTTTAACAATACAAGTGCAAAGATAGTAGGAGATTCAATACTACCTGAAAAAATAGATGGGTTATATTCAAGAAAAATTGATGGTGTTGTAACGCTAATAATGTTGTATGCAACACTAGATAAAGTAGACATAGGAGGTTAGAAATGGGTTGGTTATCAAAAATATTTAGCAAGGCTAAACCAAAGAATAATGCTATATATGATTTGAATGTAAGTATGAAAGGCTATGAGCCTCATTTTACTGCATTTGGTAAGAATCTAAATTATAGTGATATTGTTTTAAGTGCAACATTTCTCAAGATGAGATTCTTTGGAAAATTAGAGCCAAGACATATAAGAACTAAAGATGGCAAGATGGAAGTAGTTACTGATTCATCAGTAGCAAGATTAATGAGGCAGCCTAATGATTTTCAAACCATGTATGACTTCCTTACTCAAGCCTACTTTATGAGAGAGATTTATTCAAATTGCTTTATATATGCAGATTATTATATATCAAACGCAAACCAAAGAATTTATACAGGATTATATATATTACTACCTTGTATGCAGCCAATCATACAACAGGATGAATCAGGTAAATTATTTATTAGATTTCAATTTGTAAATCCATCAAGAGAGGTTTTATTTCCACTAGAAGATATTATTATTTGGAAAAACAATATGGAAGATAATCAATTCTTGGGTGGTGGAAAATTCTCATCAATGGCTAATGCCGATATTTTAAATTCACTTCAAGCATACCAAACATCAAAAGAGGCAGTAGCTGAAGCAGCCAAATTAGGATGTTTAATTGATGGTATTATTAAGGTTAATGCTTATGCTTCGGACAATGATAAGGCTAAACAAATGAGAGAACAATTTATAAATGATTTAAAAGAAAATAAATCAGGAATTGGTGTACTTGATAATGGAGCAGATTATTTAAATATCCAAAGGCAATTAAAAATGGTTGATGCTGCTACATTAAAAGAAATTAAAGAAAATGTATTAATGCATACAGGTGTATCAATTGAAATGCTAATGGGTAAGGGAACTCAAGAAATGAAAGATTTCTTATTTGAAAGTTATATTCAACCTGCTTCAATTAGTTTTGAACAGGCAATGAGTAAAGTATTCTTTAGCCAAAACCAAGAAACAAGAGGAGATAGAATTCAAATTTATCCAAGAAGATATGAATTGATGACTATTGACCAAAAGATAAGATTGATTCAATCAACAATACCAGCTGGTATTTATACTATTGATGAAATAAGAGAAATGACAGGCTTTGCACCTTTACCAAATGAAGAAGGAAAAGCAAGACCTAGAGGATATAATTCATTAGATGGAGAGATTGGAGGTAATGATAATGAAGGAAAAGTTAATGAAGGAAATTAGACTTAATGAGTGTGAAGTAAGAGCAGATGATAAACAAGAAGGCAAAATGATAATTGAAGGTTATCCTATTGTTTTTGATAAAGAGGCTTTTATTGAAGGCTGGGATGGTGGCTTTTATGAAAAGGTAGATAGAAAAGCCTTTGATAATGCTGATATGTCTGATGTATGTTTAAAGATTAATCATAATGATGATTTCTTTATATGTGCTAGAACAAGAAACGGATCACTTCAATTAACACCTGATGAAAAGGGTATGTTTTTACATGCTGAACTTATAGATACAACTCAAAATAGAGATGTATATAAAATGGTACAAGCAGGACTATTAACTGAAGGTAGTTTTGCTTTTACAGTTACTGATGATACTGAAGAAGTTAAAGATGGAGCAATTCATAGAACTATATTAGGCATTGGTAAATTATTTGATGTGGCTATTTGTACCAATGGTGCTTATGGTGATTTAACTGAAATTTATGCAAGGTCTTACGATGCATTGGAGAATGTAAAGCGTAACAAGTTGGAGAACAAGAAACACCTTGTCATACTTAAGTTAAGAAATAAAAACAAAATGAAACTTATGGAGGTAAAAAGATAATGGAATTAAAAGCATTCCTAGAGGAACAAAAGGCTAAATGCCAAAAGAGACTTGATGAAATCGATAAGGAACTTGAGGACATTAAGGCAAAGAATGATGCTTCCGAAGATGAAGCTGAATTAAAGGAATTAGGTGACTCTTTAGCAGAACTTGAAGCTGAAAAGGTTGAATTAGAAGCCGAATTAAAAGAAGTTGAGGCACAAATTGATGCTTTAGATAAGCCACAGGGTGAAGGTAATCCTAATCCTGAAAGAGCAAAATTTTTATCATTCGAAACAAGAGGAGGAAAAGGAAATATGAATGAAGAAATGAGAAAGGCAGCCGAAGAAAGAGCTGCAAAATTTAAGGAAACAGGCAAGAGAAGTATCTCTATGAGAGAATATGCAAAGGCAATCTCTACTAGAGCAACATTAATTTCAAGTGGAACAATTGCTACACCAACTGAAGTTGAAGGAATCGTTCCTACATTTAACCAAGTATCTTCAATTGTAGATTTAGTTAAGGTTGAGAATTGTGAAGGTATGGGAAGCAACAAGGTAGCATATGAAGTTGCTATTGGAACTGCTAATGCTCAAACTGAAGGTCAATCAATCACTTCTAGTGATCCAACATATGACTTTGTAACAATTACACCTGCATCATATGGAATTTTATCATCAATTTCAAATCAAGTTATGAAGCAATCACCACTTGATTATGAAGGAAAGATTGTTGATAGTGCTGAAAAATCATTAAGAGTTAAGGCTGCTGCTATTATTACAAATGCAATCTTAAATTCCGATTTATTAGCAACACCAACTAATTTAGCAATTTCAGCAGTAGATGAAAAGACATTAAGAAACATTGCTTTAAATTATGGTAGTGATGAGACAGTTTATGGTAATGCATGGTTATTCTTAACAAAGAAGGATTTAATCGCATTTGGTGATGTTCGTTCCGATACTACTTTACAAGCAGTTTATGAAATTACACCTGATACTAACAATCCAAATACAGGTACAATCAAAGATGGTGGCTTATCAGTTAGATATTGTTTAAATCCAAACTTAACTGCATTAGAGGATGCATCTGCTGAAGGTGTAGCAATGTTCTATGGTCAACCTGAATGCTTCGAGTTAGACTTATTCTCCGACTACGAAGTAAGAGTAAGTGAAGATTATCAATTCGATAAGAATATGCTTACAATTCGTGGAACTGTTGATTTAGGTGGAGACATCATCAAGAAGGATGGCTTCATTGCAGTAACTAAAGCAAGTGCTTAATTAGTGCTTGATTAAATACAGGGCATTAGGTATTGCTCCTTTGCTTAATGCCCTTCCGATTATGGAGGTGGAAATATGGAGAATGAAAATCAAAATGTAATTGGTGTAATGACCAATTTAGCAGATTCAGGACAAGATGAATTTGTTCAGGATTGGGTGCAAATGGCTAAAATAATGTTGTATGAACAAGGTGTATCTAATACCTTTTTGAATAGTGATAACGCTCAATATTTATTAGCTAAAGCAGTAACCGATTTAATTGAAGATGGTGATCTTACTTCTACCACATTATCTCTAATTGCTACTTTAAGAGTAAATCATCCACATAGTGAGGATACAAATGTATAGACCAGCTCCAATAAGAGAATTTGTAACACCTGCTATTCAAAAGAGAACACAGGTTGTTATGGTCAATGGTAGAACTCAAAAGGAAGTTATTGAAGTAGCAAATTTAAGGGGTAAATTTAAGCAAAAAGGAACAAGTGAATTAAGTGCTAATGGATTACAAGTAATTAATGAAAAGACCACTTATACAACTTGGTGGAAGGATGATTTTAAATCAGGAGATATATTAACAATTAATAATATAGATTTCATGGTTAAAGGTCAACCTGAAAATGTTGAGATGCGAAGTAGATATGCAGTATTAACTTTAGAGCGTATTGAAGGTGGAGCATAATGGCTAGAACTAATTTAGGATTAGATTTTACAGGCTTTAAAAGATTATCTAATAAAATAGAAGAATTAGGTCATCAGTATTTAAAACAAGCAACTATTAATGCATTACAAAAATCTAAAGACTATGCCAATATAAAGGTTGAAGAGGCAATGGATTCATCTCCTTATCATTTTAAAAAGGCAAAAGGCTCAAGAGCAACAGGAAATGCAAGAAAAAATGCAGCCGAAGTTGAAAAGATGCCTGTAGAAGAAGTAGCCGATTTTATTTATGCATATGTAGGTGTTAGTTGGTATGTAGCACCTGAAATAACTTATCTAGCATATGGTACACCACACATAGCAGCCGATTTTAGATTGCATAATGCAGTTAAAGTAAATGGATCAATAAAAAAAGAAGTATTAAGAATTCAACAAGAGGAATTCAATAAGGTATTAAAGGAGGCAATGAACAATGATTGATATTTTTAGTGATTTAGTTTTATTAGATGACAATAATAATCAAATCCCTGTTTATGTCGAAGGAGATGCTCCTCAAGAATTACCTAATGAATACTTTACAATTAATGAATCATATACTACTGACCAAATTAATGCCGATAACATACCTTATGCATATCGTTATGAATATGAGTTGAAATACTACACTACTGATGCATCAACATTATATACAAGACTAATCCAAGCAATTAATTTACTTAAATCCAAAAAATACATAACATCAGGTGTTGGCTATGCTAATCGTACTTATCAAGACAAATGGTTTAGCCGACAAGCTGATATTAAATATATTGAATACTTATAGGAGGAAATAAAGATGGGAGTACAATATAGAGGATGTTCACATTTATATTATGCAATTGAAACTGAAGGAGCAGATGGTACTTTAACTTATGGTAATCCAAAGGTGTTAGCACCTGTTAAATCCGTTTCTTTTGATGTAACTGATGACAATGAGAAAATTTATGCAAATAACGTTGTACAAGATGTAACTTATGGTGCTAAACAAGTTACAAGAACATTTGAGACTATTAGAATTGCACCTGAAATTGTTGCTGAATTACTTGGAAACACAACAATGACTATTGGTGATAATACTGCAATATTAACTACACCTGATGGATCAAGTAAACCATATATTGCAATCGGAGTAGCATTACACGATGGTGATGTAGATTCTCCTTGTGAGATATATTGGGCATATCATTGTAAAGTTAATTCAGTTAGTAAATCTACTGCAACAATTGATGATGGAACAGGTAGTGAAGGTCAATCAATTGAAATTGTTAATGTAGCACCTAAAAAGGCTTGGACTCAAACAGGTAAGAGAAATCTAGACTTTGATTTAGTAATTCCTGATGATATGGCTGCTACTGATGTTGCTACATTAGTTGATACTTTCTTTACTCAAGTAGTAACACCTGATAATGCTAGTGAAGTATTAGCATAACATTTTAATTAAACAAGGAGCAAAATTATGGAGATTAAATTAAACATTTATCCAAACAATTCATCAAATGAGCCTATACATACTTATGTATGTTATGGCTTATCATTTGATACTATTATAAAGTTTGAAGAATTTCAAACTAAATCAAAAGATACTGATTTTAAAGGTCAAATGGAATTAATCCAAGACTTTTTAACTAATGTATTTGGTGATTTTAAAGAAGAACATCTTAAATTGTTAAGACCACTTGATTTACACGAATTTATGTTATCAGTAGGTAAAGCAATAAAAGGTGAGTATGGTAAAGCTGAAAAAAACTAATAAGAGGTGGAGTAGTAAATAATGCTCCACCTTCTAAACAAAAATCATCCTCATTTGAGATAGTTATGTTTTTGTCGCAACAATTTGTAGGCTTAAATCCATTTGAGATTAAGAAGCGTGACTATCGAGAGGTTTTAGAATTATATGTACAAACAATAATTCATTTAAACGGAAAACAAAAGGCATCCAATAAACCAAATGGAACTTGGGTGACTTCTAAAACTGCCTCTTGGCATTAGGAGGTGAAATACATGGATGAAAACACAATAACTACGGTCTTTAAAGCCGATATTAGTCAATTCTCATCTTCTACACAACAATTAAATCAGTACATTAAAACGGTTAATAGTGAATTTGATGTTGCTACATCCTCTTTAGGTAAGTGGTCGGATTCTACTGATGGTTTAACTGCAAAGATTACTCAACTTAACAAGGTTTTAGAAGCCGAAAAAATGAAACTTTCGGATATGAAAAAACGTTTGGAAGAGATGGAGAAGGCAGGTAAAGGAAATACCAAAGAAGCCAAGAATCTTCAAATTGCTATTAATCAACAAACTGCTAAAATTAACAAAGCCGAAAAGCAAACTCAAGATTACAAAGCATCTCTTGATGAATTAACTAAAGCAGGTGTCAAGACCAAGCAAGAGTTGAAGGAATTAACTGATGCTCAAGAAAAGCAAGGAGAATCTGCTGAAGGTGTAGCAAGTAGAATAAGTAAGGGTATTGGTGGAATGGCTCTTGGTATAGCTGGTATGGCTACTGCAACCGTTGGCTCATTTATGGGTATGGCCGAAGGTACAAGAGAATTTAGAAAAGAGCAGTCTCAATTAGAAACTGCATTTAAAAAAGCAGGTTTTAGTGCCGAAACAATGAAAAATCACTATGCCGAATTTAATGCTATATTAGGTGATACAGGAAAATCTACTGAAGCAATGCAACAACTAGCTGATTTTGCTAAAACTGAAGAAGAGTTAGCCGATTACACTAATATTCTAACAGGAGTGTTTGCGACTTACGGAGAAGCATTGCCAACCGAATCACTTGCAGAAGCAATTAATCATACAATTTCTTTAGGAAGCCAAGTTGAAGGATCATTAGCCGATGCATTCGAGTGGGCAGGAGTTAATGTTGATGATTTTAATGAGAGACTAGAAAAATGTAATACTGAAGAAGAGCGTAGCAAATTAATTAGTAAAGAATTAAATAAATTGTATGGTGAACAAGCCTCACATTATAAAGAAAACAACAAAGATATTATTGAAGCTGAAAAGGCTCAAACAAGATTAACTCAATCAATGGCTGAACTTGGAGCAGTAGCCGAGCCGATTATGACAATGTTTAAAAATGCATTTGCAGGATTGTTAGAGGCAATTAAACCATTTGTTGAGTTAATAGGCAAAGGCTTAAAAGATGCTTTTAGTGGATCAAGTGAAGGTGCTAAACAATTTGCTGAAGGATTAAATGGAATTGTTAAGGTTTTAATAGATAAAGTTAATACATTAATTCCTAGCGTTATAAATATTGCTTTAGAGTTAATACCTGCAATTATAGATACTATTTTAGATGCATTACCTGATTTAATTACAACTATTTTAAATGCAATAGCACAAATAGTTACTGCATTAGGCACAATGATACCTAGAATTTTACAATCAATAATAGATGCATTACCTCAAATAGTACAATCAATAGTGGATGCATTGCCAATGTTATTAGAAGCCGTAAAGCAATTAGTACTTGGAATCGTTCATGCATTACCAACATTGATACAAAGTTTAGTAAATGCATTACCAACAATTATTACTTCAATAACTGATGCATTAGTTTCTTTTATTCCTCAAGTAGTTGATGCAGCTTTAACTTTATTAAATGCTATTATAGATGCTATTCCATTATTAATTCAATCATTAATTCCACAAATTCCTTCTATTGTGGATACATTAATTGATGGATTATTAAGTATGATACCAAACTTAATTGAAGGTGCTTTAAAATTATTGAATGGAATAATTGAAGCAATACCTTTATTAATTCAAAAATTAATACCACAAATTCCTAGAATTATTGTAGCAATAGTAAATACTTTAACATCAAATATAGGTAATATTATTCAAGGTGCTTTACAACTACTAATGGGTATTATTCAAGCAATACCTGAATTTATAAAATTGTTAACACCACAAATACCAACAATTATAACTGCAATAGTAAATGGATTAATTGAATCTGTTCCTGAAATGGTTAAAGCAGGAGGAGATTTATTACTTGGTTTATTTGATGGATTAATTGATATTGAAACAATTTGGAAAAAGGTAAAAGAACTAGGTTCAAATATATTAGGTGGAATCAAATCATTTTTTGGAATTAATTCCCCAAGTAAAGTTTTTAAAGAACAAATTGGAGAAAATTTGGCTTTAGGTATTGGTGAAGGTTTTGAGGATGAAATGGGCAATGTTACAAAAGATATGCAACGCTCAATGTCTAATTTAACTGATGATTTAAAAGTGGATACATCAGGAGTAATTGGATTTAATACAAATAGTACACCTTCTTGGGTACAACAATTATTTGATATGATTAAAAATCAAAATGTAGTCAATAATTATTCATTTGATTATAAATTCGAACGAATGGAAACATCTAAACTTGCATTACATAAAGCTGCATTAGAAACAAAAAGAGCTATAGGAGGTTAATATGGAACTAATTTTAACAAATAAAAATGGTCAAACATTAGACCTCCTAAATAATGCTCAATACTTTGTATTAAGCAAATGCGAAGCGTTACATGGAATTAATACTGAAATACATGATGTATCTTCTCCTTATTTAGATGGAACTATTATTGAAGGAGTAAAGGCTCTTCCTAGAGGAATATCAATGACATTTAAATTGATTCCTGATATTAAAGGAAGTATTGAATTCTTTACTAATATAGTTAAATCGAAACAATATGTAACTTTAACCGAAACCGAAAATAATCAAACTATCTCTATAAAAGGAATTGCTACTATTCCACCATACACAAGAATGATGAGTATGTGTGAAATTCAGTTAGATATTTATTGTGGGCAGCCTTATTGGGAGGATTTAAACCAAGTAATAGTAGCCATTTCAATGTTCTTGGATTTATTAAATTTTCCAATCGAAACAGGACAATATTTTACTCCAACAGGGAGACCATTTGGAGCAGTAGATGTTAAAGCTGAAAAAACATTTACTAATAATGGTGATGTATCAGTAGGTATGAACATTAAAATAACTGCATTAGAACAAGTAGAAAATCCTTGTATTGCTTGTTCATCAGGTGAGCAAGTTGGATGGTATATGTGGCTTGACTTAACTTTACAAGAAAATGATGAAGTTGAAATAAACACAGTTAGAGGCAATAAATACATTAAAATTAATGGCTCAACTGAATATAATGGTCAACCTGTATTATCATATTTAAATTTTAAAGGTACTGATTGGTTACAACTTGAAACAGGTGATAACACATTTAATGTGGGTACATTCGATGAGACAACAAGCCAAATTATACCTGATGAGAATATTTACTTTACCATCTCTTATAAGAGGAGGTATGAGTAATGATTCCTTATGTTGAAGTTATTGGTAAATACACATTAGAGCCATTTGCAGTAGTAGAGCCTAGTCAATGTTGGTTTGAATTATCTTATTATGATATAGGAGAATTCGAAGTATATGCTCCTGCATCTCAAACTAATTTAAATGCTTTAAAAATGGGTAATTATATTAAGATACCTAATAAGCCTTATCTATGGATCATTAAAAGCGTTCAGTACACCTTTAATAGTGAAGGTGCTAGGATGATTGATGTTAAAGGATTTGATGCTAAATGGTTATTACATACAAGAATCATATTAAATCCTTATCAGCTAGAAACCAACCTTGCTACTGCATTTTATAATTTAATTAATAACAATGTAGGTTTAGGTGCTTTATCTTATCGAAAGATAATAGGAGTTAATGTCATTACTCCTGATTTTAATATTACAATTGACCAAACACAAGCACCAAGACAAGATATAGCAGACTTTTTACTACCATTGTTAAAGGCTAATCAATGTGGATGTTATACCACATTTGAAAATGGTCAAATAACATTTAGAGCCATTAAGGGAACGGATAGAACATTAAGTGTTTTATTTGCTCAATCAATGGATAACCTTATTTCAAGTGAGTTTTTTGAAAATAGTGAGAATAAGAAAACATTTTGTCGAGTTGTATCTAAATTTAGTGAGAAAAATGAAGATGACCAAACCATTGAAATTGAATATGCACAAGATTACAATCAAGGTGCAACTAATATAGATAGGCTAGAAATGGTTGTCGAGTCTAATTTATCAACAAAATTAGATGATGGTACTGAAATATTACCTTCAAGTGATACATATAAGACTATGCAGCAACAAGAAGGTAAAAATCAGTTAGCCGAAAGATATATTGATATTCAATTTAATGCTCAATTAGATTTACAATATTCTAATTATGAGTTTGAAAAAGATTTCTTTTTAGGTGATTTAGTTAAAGTAAGAGATGAATACTTTAACTATGAAGCTGAAACAAGAATTCTTAAATATACCTTCAAACAAGATGAAACAGGATATGGTGAAGAAGCTGAATATGGTACTGAATAGAAGCCTCAATTAGAGGCTTTTTATTATGTTTCAATAGATGAATAATGACAACATAATGACACAAATTAAAAGTATGAAAAACTTGCTATGTGTTCTCACTATATTGTTAGTAACCTTTGTCATTGGAAATAGTACTTATGCAAAAAATTGTAATGTAAAACAAGGGGATTCAATTTGGAAGATTTCAAAGAGGTATCACTTGGACTATAACGAATTATTGAGGATAAACAAGCATTTTAAAAATCCAAGAATAATTCATCCAAATGACCAAGTAAATATGCCTCAAGATGATACAGGTATTCATACGGAAGAGGATTCAAAGGGTGACAACATCCAAGATGGTAATCAAACTATGGATACTCCAATAGTTGACCAAATGAAAGAGGTATTAGATTTAGTTAATGAGGAGAGAAATAAGCAAGGCTTAAATCCTGTAATGATGGATAGTAGTCTAAATCATATTGCAACTTTGAAGGCTCAAGATATGAGAGATAATAATTATTTTGACCATAACTCTCAAACATATGGCTCTCCATTTGAAATGCTACAACAATTTGGAATCCATTATAGTTATGCAGGAGAAAATATTGCAGCTGGTCAAAAATCTGCTCAACAAGTTATGAATGATTGGATGAATTCATCAGGGCATAGAGCCAACATATTGAATGCTAATTATACTCATTTAGGAGTAGGGTATGTAGAGGGTGGATCATACGGAACATATTGGGTGCAAGAATTCACGAAGCCACAATAAAATGTGGCTTTTTTATTATTATAAAAAAATTGTTAAAATATGGTAATTATTGTGATATAATTATTTTAGGGGTGAACGAACGATGGGTAATGAACAATTTTTAGGATTTTTAATTACATCATTAAGTGTAATTCTTGGTATTGTTTCGATTGTTGTCGCAATTATAGTAAAGCCAATAATTAATTTAAATAAATCTATTGTGAAATTGAACGATAGCATAGATAGACTTAATGATGATAATACGACTTTGTCAGAGCGTGTAACAAAGCATGGAAAAGAAATAGATATAAACAGGGAACATTTAATTATTCACGATAAGGAAATAGAACATTTAAAGGAGCGTTTAAAATGAATTGGAATGAAATTGGAACTCAAGTAATTGCTGCAATAGCTGGAGTAATTGTTAGTGGATTAAGTGTATTTATTACATACTTGGTTGACAAGTGGGTTAAGAATGATGAATTGAAATATATTATTAAATCTCTTAATGAAGTGGTACAACAATCAGTCCTTGCAATTTATCAAACTTATGTAGAGGAATTAAAGTGTAAAAATGAATTTACGCTAGAGGCTCAATCAATGGCTTTAAAGCGTTGTTTAGCATTGGTTAAGGTAAATCTACCTAACGAGGTAAAAAAGTGGTTAGAAGCCAATTATGAGGACATTGAAGGCTATTTAAAATCATTGATTGAAGCACAAATAGGATTATTAAAAAATAAAGGAGGAAAATAGTATGGCACAAAAGAGTTTATTCTTTAATGCATTCCCTGATTCATCATCACCTACAGGCTATGATAGGAATTATAATGCAGATGATATAAGTGATTGGTTTAGTATTGTATGTGCTACAGGTGTTTTAAAAGGAGGACTACAAGTAAGCGTTGGAACAGGCTTGAGTGTTAATGTATCAATTGGTAAAGCAACTATTCAAGGTAAAGGATACGTTAACAATGCAGTAGTTAATTTAAGTGTGGGAAATGCTCCTACAGGCTCATCTCCATATTATGTTCCAATTAAATTACAAGAAAATAATGAGCAAGAAATAAATGGAAGATTTATTGAATTAGTTGTAGGTGATCCTTTAACAAGTGTACCTACAATTAGTGATCTATCTCAAACTGAACAATTATATGAATTGATGCTTGGATATGCAGTTATTCAACCAAATGCCTCAAGCGTTTCACAAGTAGTTGATACAAGAGGTCAAGATGTATGCCCATGGTTTACTGCAGTTAAAGGCTATGATGATTATTATGATGCGATAGTACAACAATTTGAGTACAATACTACACTTGCTACAACATCAACAACAGTTGTTACTAATTTAGCTGCTAACTTATATAACAATAATTATTCTTTGGTTGAAGTTTATGTTAACGGATTAAGAGAAGAAGAAACTAATTATACAGTTGCTACAAATTCAAGTTACATTACAATTACATTTACATCAGCTAAAAATGCAGGAGCAGAT
>JAEIGA010009940.1_pt1 | contig 14419 bp, 14 predicted proteins | sample 9270691 | NCBI WGS metagenome assembly JAEIGA01 (sample SAMN17057246, study PRJNA624740) | gut metagenome | biome: biome; isolation source: fecal sample | host: Bos grunniens | place: China: Xizang | collected 2019 | reverse complement strand
TTGCTATTAATACTACAAGCAATAATACATTTTTTGATTTTTTGTTCATTTGTAAAATCTCCTTTATAAATATATTTATACACAATTATTCTACTATATAAAGTGTCACAAATGTTTATTTATACACAAATGTATTAAAAATATTACAATTATGAATTATTCCATAACTTTTGAAACACAAATGACACATATTTCTACAGCATTCTACTTGTATTTACTTTTCGAGTATAATAAAATAGTAATGAGATATTACAAAAGAAAGGGATTGTTATGAAACTATCTGAGAACGTCGTAGTTTCTAATATAGATGGAGATAATCAATTTTTAATTGAACTTATAACACCTGTAAACATGAGCATTACCTTAGAATACTCACATGTATCGTTTTCTTCAAAAAAGAAAAAAAGATCAAAAAAAGATTCTACAGAATTGCTTATGGAAAGACATGGTAAGCTATATATAGCTCCTATTCTTATCGATAATGGTGAAGAAAAAATCTATTTTAGATTAATGGACAATGCTAATAAAATAATAGTTTTAGATTCAAAACAAGAATTTGAATTTGTTCCATCAGAAGTATCTGAAGATTTTGATACATTTTCTGAAGAAGAAATTAATCTTGCAATGGAAACAGCTTGTGAATTAGATAATACTGTTCCAGTCCCTGAAACAATGGCTCTAATGCCAATGTCAGATAAAGATCTTATTCATCCAAGACATGGCTTAAGATTCTCATACAAATTAAACAAAAAAATAAGATTGATAATATACAAACTATTTAGAAGACTTCCTAATTTCATTACAGGAAATTATAGAAGAAGAATAAATTTATAAAGCAAAAAATTAATGCAGAAGGTGCGAAGCACCCTCTGCATTTTTGTTTGGAGTTTTACGTTTTGTAATCTAACGGAATTTATCCCAGGTTTTCGATATCCTTAGGACCATAAATCCAGCAAGGGAAGCTGTACTTACAATACTTCTGGTCAAATCCATTTCTAAACCCTTCAGTGAGAATGTCGCCACTCCACTGACCATAATTATAGATATTAGGGTCATTAACAAGGATTTTACCTTCATCAGTGATACCATAGTAAACGATATAATGACCACCATCTGTGAAAATGGATTCCTTGGTCACATTAGCTATTACTACTTGTCCATTTTTTAATGCATCTTCAACTTCCTGCCAATTATACACCATCTTAACTTCTAATCCACAATCTTCTGCAGATTTAGAAAAAAGTCTATAATCAGAACCGACTTTAGTGTTGTATTGTCCATAATCTTCAGCAAGTTCATCAGGCATAATCATGCGATCAAGCAAATAACTATACACCATAGCACAACTTGTAATACCACAACCGTGGCTAGATACAGTACCGTGATTACCATAGTTGGTATACGGATAAGATTGTTGGATGAGATGAGGAACTTCAGTAATTTTTTCTACATATCCATCCATACTTACCATCGGCTCATTTCCAACAGGATTATAAGGAATTGTATATCTATAGTCACGAATACCATAGACACATGTTCCATCTTCCCAAGTTTCAATGAGTCTAATTGCTAAAGGATCATCTTCATCTAACGTTTGTACCAATGCAGGAATATTGATTTCAGGATGATAAGTTAACTCAGTCTTCATATCAATCTCTTCTATCATATTTTCCTGATTAGGAATTGTGGATTCAACTTCGGAGACAACAGGCATACTCAAAAGGTTTAACTCAAAATCAGATCTTGTTTCAGTATAAGCAATGGGCTCGCAGGGCTCAGGCTCTTCTTCAATAGAATCAATTTTGGTAAACACGATTTCGGGTATATCTTTATCCAACAAGGAGTTGATGCTTTCAGTGATTTCTCGTTTTAATTCATCGGTATCGATGCTTCCGGCTGCGTAGACAAGAACTGCGGTCGACATTAAAATCGCCATAATTGTTGTCAGAACGATCATAGTTCTTAAAGTCCGTTTACGCCACATATAATGTACCTCCTGCCTTTCGGCATATTAAAAATTTAGCTTAAAGCTATCCAATTATATTATACCACATTTCCATTTTTTGTTCAAATTTCGCCGTTTTTTACCTTATAAAATACGAAAAAACCGCAGATACATCTGCGGCCTTCCATAAAAAATCTACGCGGTAATAATCTTCACTCTTAGTTACATTTTAGGTTGCTACTTACTTATTATATCTCTCGTACCACTCATCTTCAACAACATTAATGTCTAAATGATTTGTTCCAAAAAGTGCTTCACAACCTTTGTTAGTATATTGCCATATTGCTGGTTCTAAACCAGGTATTGCTTCTTCATTTGAAGCATAATTCTTTGCTGGGATATTTATCTTAAGCCCATAATGCGCAACCCAATACTGAGGCGCAATTTCATGATAACCATATTCATTCATGGCATCTGCATTAGCATATACTATAAATTCATTTTCATAGATAGATTTGACATACTCTAAAACTTCTGTCTGATCTGTCCCGTTTTCTAAATCAAGCATAAAAGGATATTTATTATATTTTAGTTCAACACCCTCTATTGCTTCTTGATAGATAGCATACTCTTCCTTAAACGATTCTTCTGTAGACCCTGATGGATACATGTATAAACCGTATGGCACCTTCATCTCATCCAGTGCTTTAACGATTTTTTGCCAATTTTTGTTCACTTGTTTTGATCTAGTAACTTGAACATAATAACCAGCAAATTTACATGATCTTTGCGCTCTCTTTGTGAATTCTTTAAATTCTTTTATAGATCCATATTCACTACCCCAATTAAAATCTGAGATATCAAATAAAACCTTTTTCATAGAGACACTATCATCAATCAAGTAACCAACAGTTCCATCAAACTTAACTTTATACCAATTTTCAACTTTTTCTATTACTTCAACCTTATCACCTAAACAGAGTTCATCTATTATTTTTCCGTCTAGTGCTGGTTCTTCTCGAAAATTGACATATGTGTATACCACTAAGCCTTCGTTTAATTTTACTGTCTCTTTTGAATCATTATTTACTAGGTACGCTACACCACCTAAAATTAGGATTATTAATACTACTACCGATATTTTTGTAATTCTACTCATCATGCCATTCCCCGCTATACAAATACCGCTGTAGATTTTTTCGTCATCTTTTTTGCATTTTTGCTTAGTATTAACCTTCGCTAAACTGACTTTATAAAAAATGACTTGCACAATTATATCATATTTTCCACACCTTTTCAACTTTATGTTAACACTTGTAGATTGTTTAGTCTTTTTTCCACAAATAATACAAAAAATGTGAATTACTTCCGTTTCCAAAAGCAACTCACATTTTTATTATCTAAAATCTTTTATTCTTTCTCTAAAATCATTAAAATCCGTTAATTTCCATGACCAATTTTCTTCTGATTGTATACCTGGCATATTTGTTCTTGCACTATCATCTAATCCTAGAATATCTTGTGCTGTTATTATAGCAATTTTAGCTTTACATTTTGAACAATATTGCATAATTCCTATATTAACATTTATATCATAGCATTCATTTCTTCTTAAGAATTCCTTTAAGTTTTCTTTATCCCAATCACTTAATGTCTTATACCATCCATGTATTGTTTGACAGTCATGATTTCCTGGGAAAATTACTACGTTTTCATGTTCATTATCTTTATCATGATGATGCCAAAGTTCTAAAGCAAATTGTAAAATCTTTTGTCTTGTAAAACCATAATGTTCTCTTAATGCAATTGTCTCATCTCTTATATCACCAAGATCTTCTATAATTAAATCATCTTTATTGATTCCTGCTTTAAATAATTCTTCAAAGAATGGATAGCTTAAACCATCACAATATTCTCCTTCTTTTCCTGATTTACCAATAGGAATTCTAAAGAATGAATCATATCCTCTAAAATAATCAACTCTTATCTTATCAAACATTTTAAGCATATATTTAAAACGTCTAATTAAATATTGATAATTATCTTTTCTCATATTTTCAATTGAATATACTGGATTTCCCCATTTTTGACCATCTTCATTAAAATAATCTGGTGGAGTTCCTGATTCATATGTAAAATGACCATCTTCCATCTCAAAACATTCTGGATGAAATCTAGTTTCAGCTGATTCAAATACAGGATATACTGGCATATCACCTAATAATTTAATACCTTTTGAATTCGCATATTTTTTTAAATCCATCCATTGTTTATAAAGAATATATTGTAAGAAAAGTGTATATTCTATTTCTTGTCCATTTGTTTCATGCAAAAATTGAGCATATTCTATTATTTCAGGAACTTTTATAAACTCATAATAATCATCTGTTTTAGTAAAATTATAATAGGCTTCTTTATAATATTTTTCTTTATAATCATCATAAATTGCTCTATCTTTTATTTCTCTTGGTTCTGCATTTTTTATTAATCCAGATTCTTTTAATAAATCTAGAGATATATAATCTTCTTCTAATGCATAATAACTTGTTGGCGAATATGGTAAATTGTTATTTGCACATATTGGTAAAAGATTCCAATATGTCATACCATTTTCATGTAAAATATCAATAAATTCATAGGCTTCATAACCAAAATCGCCTATTCCATATTTAGTTGGAAGTGAAAATATTGGAAGTAATATTCCTTTTTCTTTCATATCCTATTTCCTCTTTCGTTTATAATTATCTAATAATATTATATCTATATAAAATTTCTAAATCAATATGAATTAATTATAATTTCAAAAATAAAAAAGCCCTACTACTTTTTAGGTAGTAGGGCTAAAACTAGTCATCAACTCTTTCTCTATCTTCTCTTTGTCTATCAGGCATTTTAACAACTTTACCAGTTGCATATAATACCTTATTGTCTTCATCAAATTTTTTCTTTCTATCGTCATTAATGATATCTATTTCTTTACGAGTTAAATCATATTTTTCTTTTTGTTTTAACATTTTCTTGTATTCGTTAATAACTTGTCTAGAAACACTATCAAATTTTAAAAATCTTGTTACTTTATTTTTGTATCTTTCTTGCACTGCATCATAAGATGCATCACATGGTATAAATGGTACGTTTTCTAATTTCTTAGCTGCAAGTTCCATCATGTGAGCATAAACTTCTTCACCATACATTATTCTCGCATATTCCATTATAGGTACAAGCTCTGTACCTCTTAAAAGGTTAGCTCCAATTGTAGATGTTGTAGTAACAGCTCCGTCTTTTTCAATTTCAAAATATGTAGCTGGATAACAAATTTCCCAGTCACTTAAGAAACCTTGCTCTAATGTTAATTTACATTTTTTACCATCTTCTTCATATTCATGAACAAGTACATACCCTTGTTTATTTTCACCTATATTCTTACCAAATGTAAGGGCATCGACAAAATCGCTAACTGCTCTTTCAGGTCCAATACCTTTCTTTAATTTTTCAGGAACTTGTGGTGCAACTTTCATTCTCTTATAAAATTCCCTCATTAAGTCTGTCGGAATATGATCCTTTTGTAATAATAACCTTTGCACAAAATTTAACTCTTGCTTTGTTTTCATAATAATAACCCCCTTTATAAAACAAAAACATATTTAGTACTATGTACCAAATATGTCTACTAAAGCTATTATTATATTAAACAAAAATTGAGACTTATATTTAGTACAACTTGTACTAGTAAGTCTCATATTTTAAAATAGCACCAGGTTTTGTTTCCGCCTTTGTTGATGCTATTCCATTTTCATGGTTATTACTCCCCTACAAGTACATTATAGCACATTTTCAATATTATGTCAACTATCTGTAGGAAAATTTGATTTTTACTCATAAAATGAATAATCCCGGAGCCACGCGGCCCCGGGATTTTCTCATGTCTTTAATTGTTAACTTCAACAGGCTCGATATGCCAAATGTCTTCAGCATATTCGAGGATCGTACGGTCAGAAGAGAACTTACCGCTATGAGCGGTGTTCTTGAATGCCTTTCTCGTATAGTGAGTCAGGTCGCCCGTCTGCTGTTCGAAACTATAATCTGCGATAGCCTTCAGAGTCGTCTTGATATAAGACTCCAGGTCGTACATTACATAGTACTTATCGTCATACAGCAAAGTATTAACGAGGTCCCAGTAAGTAGCCTTCAGATTTCTTTCGCCCTTCAGATAAGACAGAAGGTCAACGACTTCCTTATTGGCTTCGAGAATAGTATGATGGTTGTAGATAGGCTTAATGCGCTTAAGTTCTTCAACTGTCGCACCAAAAATATAGTTGTTCTTGGAACCGGCTTCCTCAACGATTTCAATGTTAGCTCCATCAAGAGTACCGATGGTAGGAGCACCGTTCATCATGAACTTCATATTACCGGTACCAGATGCTTCGGTACCTGCAGTACTAATCTGTTCAGAGAAGTTTGCACCAGCATACACCTTTTCGGCGTAGCTAACATTAAAGTTAGTGAGGAATACGACACGCATCTTCTCATTGACTTCAGGATCGTTATTAACGAGATTCTGAATGTCTTTGATCAGAGCGATGATCTGGATAGCTTTCTTGTAAGAAGCTGCAGCCTTACCACCAATGATGAAAGTGGTCTTATAGAAGTTCTTAAGGTTGCCCTTCTTGAGCTGGTCATAGATATAGAGAATTCTCAGAGCATTCATAAGCTGACGCTTATACTCATGGATTCTCTTTACCTGACAGTCGAAGATGCTCGTAGGATCAACATAGATACCTTCGTGCTTCTCGATGTACTCAGCCAGTCTCTTCTTGGCTTCGAACTTCGTTGCAGCAAATTCTGCAAGAACATCATGATCGTTCTTGTATCTCTCGAGACCTTCGAGAATGGTCATATCGGTAGTCCAATCAGGACCAAGATGCTTATCGAGGAACGCAGCCAGATCAGGGTTTGCCAATCTGAGCCAACGTCTCGGAGTTACACCGTTGGTTTTATTATTGAACTTCCAAGAGTAACGGCCATACCAATTACTCAAGAGATCTTTCTTGATGATTTCGGTGTGCACTGCAGCAACACCATTGATCTTGCAGCCAACATAGCATGCAATACGGCTCATATGAACGTAGCCTTCCTGGAACATTTCGTACGGATTGATACGATCCCAGGCTGCTTCCTTAACATATCTGCCGTTTTCGAGCTTAGTATTGCAGAAGTAATCTTCCTTCTTCAGCTCATCGATGAGCTTCTGGTTAATTTCTTCTACAACCTTAAACACGTTAGGCAGCAGGTTCTTGAAAAGCAGAATATTCCACTTTTCCAAAGCTTCAGGCATGATGGTATGGTTCGTGTAAGCAAAGCATTCCTTTGCCTTTGCGAACGCTTCATCAAAAGTGTAGCCCTCGAGCTTGAGAAGTCTGATAAATTCCAGACAGCCGAATACCGGGTGGGTATCGTTCATCTGGAAGAAATAATACTGCTCAATGTTGTCGAGAGTACCATGCTTAGCTTTGTGAATGCGGAAAAGTCTCTGCATCATAGCACTAACGAAGAAGTATTCCTGACGAATACGCAGGATCTTACCTTCGTCATTTCCATCACTCGGATACAGCCAATCAGAGATTGCTGCTGCAGAGCCATTAGTCTGTCCGTCGATAGGTTCAGCCTTCCACAGCGTGAGCGGGAAAGCATTGGTTTTATAACCTACAACAGGCATCACATAAGGCACTGCCTTAACGCGAGTATCCTGGAATTCTACGATTTCATACTCATCTTCATGAGCTTCGAACCAAGGATCTACGCCAGCGGCAGTCCAGTCATCAGGCTGAGAAATCTGCCAGCCATTTTCATCAAAAGCCTGCTTGAACAGACCGTACTTGTAGTAGAGACCAACTCCGTAAAGCGGCATACCTACAGTTGCGGCAGATTCAATAAAGCAAGCTGCCAGACGGCCAAGGCCGCCATTACCCAGTGCCGGATCATCAACCGCCTCGAGGCAATTGATATCGATTCCAGCTTCCTCAAAAATTTTTCTGGTTTCCTCCAAAAGGCCAGTATTGTTCAGTGCATCAAGCACGACTCGGCCAACGAGGAATTCGATAGAGAAGTAGATTGCAATTCTCTGCTGAGAATACAGATTCTGAGAGTATTCCCAGCTTTCGTGAATTACTTTCTGCTTCACCACATTCGCGATGACACCGTTGATCTCATGAGGAGTCAGCTGACCCAGTTCTTTACCGTAAAGGTTCCGAGCAGCGTTCTCGTAATGAGACTTAAGTGTCTGATTGTTGATACTATAAGACATATCACTAACACTCCTTTCATATTGTCCAACAGTTCTAAGTTACGATCATCTCTCTTAACAAAAATACCTCCTTTTGAGAGAGACATAAGGATTACACAAGAATTGCTGAAATTTCAGCTAAACTTGCAGTGTTACCTGAAATAACAATGTTATTCCAGCGTGTATTATAACATGGACAAAATGTAAAGGCAACACCATTTTTGATTTTTAGGCAAATAAAAACGTGTAGACCTTTTAAAATCTACACGCCATGAATAATTTATAAAAACCTTATTATTTTTCTTGTATTTGACCTCTTTTTTTCAATTCTTTATCTAAAGCATCTTTATGTTCTTCAACATATGCAACTAAAGATTTACTGTTTAATGGTATAAATCGTCTACCTTGTGTAGAACCACTATAATCCATCATTTTTTGCACTAAATAATATCCGTATACACCTCTTTCAGATCTCATTGCAATATGTTCTAAATATTCTGGTTCATCAACAACTTTAATTTTTCCATTTTTATCAATTGCATCAAGTACATCATATACCCTTTGCTTTTTATATTCTGGAACTGTTTCCATTTTGCTGATTCTCTCTTTTAATTCTCTTTTACATGCTTGTTCTGGTGTTTCATTTTCAATTTTCTCTTCAGGTTTATTACCTTGTCCAATTTTAACTCTATAATTGTTAGCGCTATTTACAAGCTCACTTGCAAGAGCCTCCTTGTTTTCAACAGCAAGCTTATTAAATCCATAAACATCATAGAATGAATATTGTCTTCCTTCTGTAAAACCTGTATCAGGATTTTTCATTACATCAACCATACAATATGTATATTCGTTGTTTGGATCATTATCTCTTTTTCTAAAAGTCATATATCTTTGAAAATCAGGATTATTAACTAAGTATAATCTACCTTTTGCAGACTTTACTATACCCTCAATTACTCTTTTCATATATGCTTTTTCGTCTTCTTTTAATTTAGATTTTTCTACTTCTAATTCAAAACGTTTTTGTAAGTCATATTTAGCTTCACTCATATTACCACCTCACATTTTAAATATTTATCTATTTTTGAAAAAAATCACCCATTCTTTCTTCTATAGCTATTATGTAGCTATAAATCGCGTTTAAGCAATCATCTTCAGAAATATCGTCTTTTTCTAAGTTTTTCATTTGTTCATGAAGTAAAAGATCACCTTTTACCTTTTTATTCCTACATAATTTTTCAAATACCATTAAAGTTTCTTGAAGTTCATCTTTAATTTCTTCTCTTTTTGTTTTTCTATCAAGTTTTGAAAAAGTATCAATAAGATTCCTATAAACTTCCATTTGATTTCACCTATCTTTCTTCTTTTCTATAAAGTTTATTTATCTCACTTACTGATTTAAATCTAATATCAATATTTTCTGGATCTTTACCTGCAAGCATTAATTTTAATTTTCTAGCAGGACTTAATTCCTCAAATCTTGCTTTTGCAGCAATAAAAGCTTCCTCTACCATAAATTCATATTCCTGACATTCAGCTTTCTTTTCTTTTTCAATATTAGGAATATCTTTAATTAATTTTTCAATTTCTTCTTTAAGTTCTGTAATCTCTTCAGGAGTTAAACCAGGAAATTCAGCTAGAGCATTTAATAATCTTTTGTAATGATGTTCTGCTTCTCTTTCATTAAAAGGTCCCATCATTGCAGATACACCATATCTGTGTTCATATTTTAATGCATCAATTACTGCTAAAACCTCTTGTTTTTTAGTTCTTTTTAGTCTATCAATATAAGTATTGTTTGATACGTCAGCTACCGCTGCTACATCGAATTTTTTGTCCATTTAAAAATCCCTCCTACAAAAAAACATATTTAGCGTTTGCTAAATATGTCTACCAAAGAATTTCTTTTCATAAACAAAAATTGAGACCATAATAGCAAACATGCTAGTAAGTCTCATATTTTAAAATAGCACCAGGTTTTGTTTCCGCCTTTGTTGATGCTATTCCATTTTCATGGTTATTACTCCCCTACAAGCTTATTATAACACATTTTTAAAATTATGTCAACTTCATTTCTTTATAGTTAACGTAACCTTTACAATTATTTTCATTTATGATATCATTAATGTAGATTTGCATTTCATTGCAAACTATATTTTAGGAGGTATGAACATGAAGGCGAATCGGATTTTCTGCAAGGTACTTGCGCTGGTAATCATCATCACGATGATCGTTACCGCACTGGCATCCACTGTTGCTGCAGCGTCTAGCGAGAGCTTGCCTCTCTACTGCACTGCGCGCGTCGTAAACGCTACCAAACTTAACCTCAGGCGTGAGCCCCAAGGTGAAATCATTGGTAAACTTGCCACTAACAAGACTGTAACTATCCTGAGCCAAATTGACCGCAACGGTTACTACCATGTTCGCGTTGATGAAACGGGACTTGAATGCTACGCCTATGGCGAGTATCTGGAATTCGTAGCTTACCAAGTACAAAACACTCCGGTTATTGTGCCTGGATTTACCTACGAACCCGATGAAGAGATTACCTATCCCGAGATTTTCGAATCTGAAGGTGAAAAACCGGGTTACTTTAAGGGAGCCACTCTGGTGGTTACTTCTGAGAAGCAACTCAACTTCAGAAAGAAGCCTTCTCGTAAAGGGTATCGTCTCAAGTACCTGTACCGCGGCGACAAGCTCGAGATTGTTTCCTCTACCGTTACAAATGGATATATTCTGGCCAAGGATCTCTCCGATGGAATGATCGGATATGTATCTCTTGATTATGTCCAACTCGACGGAACAGTAGGAACTTTCCCGGAAGTTTGCACTTGTAATTGTACCTGTAACTGCAGTTCGTGTTGCTCTAACAAGTAACGCGATGCACGTCCCTTCATTACTAAACGACCTCAAAACTATTCGGGAAGCCTTAAGATTGCAATAAATTGCACTTAAGGTCTTTCTTTTTTTTTATTCTCTCACTTTACATAAATTTGTTAAATCAGCTATTTTATGTTATAATATACTTGTATACGTTCATACGTACGAAGGGAGAGATATAAATGAAACGTAGACAACATTGTTATAACACTTTTCCAGATTTGGATACATTTATTGATGCTATTATCATCTTCACAGTCTTATTTGGTGTACCTTATTTCTTAGGTTATCACGGATATAGAATTTTCTTTAATGGTACACACGAAGATTGCCAAACTTTTGGAGCTTTCATTATGTTTGGTATACCATGCATTGGCTATCTAATTGATAGATTTTTATACATCTTCGGATTCAAAGTTGATGAGCATTAATCTTCCAGGAAAAGTCCCCGGCAAACTGGCCGGGTTTTTTCGTTTTTATAGACAAAAAAAGATAGGCCTTAGCCTATCTTTCGTTTTTTATATATTATTTTAAAAATCCATTTACAATTTTTTCTTCCGCTTCTTCTTCTGAAAGACCCAATGTCATAAGTTTTGTTAATTGTTCTCCAGCAATTTTTCCAATAGCTGCTTCATGAACAAGTCTTGCATCAACGTCATTTGCTAAAATTTCTGGAACAGCTTTTACAACACCTTTATCCATAATAATAGCATCACATTCAACATGACCATAACAATCTGTATTACCTTCAACGTTAGAATAAAATTCTTGTTTTGATGTATCTTTTGCAACACTTCTTGATACAACATGTGTACTTGCGCCTTTTCCATTTAAAGCTACATTAAATATTGTTTTTGCATATTGATTTCCGTGTGTCATAATTTTTTCTGATACTATAAAATTAGCACCTTCATCAAGTTCCCCTACTGTTTCTCTTATTGTAGAATCTACACCTTTTATTTGAACAGAATCCATTTCTAATGTAGCATCTTTTTTCAATTTAACTACTGTTTTTGGATTTAATATTCTTTCCCCTGTTCCTTCTCCAGAACCATAATGTTTTTCAATATATTTAACTTTAGCACCTTCTTCTAAGTAAAATGTATGGATTCCATCATGTCTTGAAAGCATATGATGATCATTATGAATACCACATCCAGCAATAATTGTAACATCTGCATTTTTTCCAATATAGAAATCATTATATACTAAATCTTCTACACCTGATTCTGTAATCATAACTGGTATATGAACAAATTCTTTTTTAGTTCCTTCTTTTACAATGATATCTATTCCTGGTTTATCTTCTTTACTTACAATACTTATATTTTCTGTAGAACCTCTTAATAATCCTTTTCCATTTTTTCTAATATTAAAAGCTCCACCAGAATAATCATCTGTATCTGTAATTTGTTTTAATAAATCTTTTTCAAGTTCATTCAAATTTTCCATATTAATTTACCTCCTTTACTTTAGCGCATGCTCTACTTGTTGATGATAATAAGCTTGGAAGTATTTCATCTTTTTTACCTATTTGTTTTACTTTTCCTTTTTCTACAAGAACAACTTCATCCGCAATATTTAAAATTCTTTCTTGATGTGAAATAATAACAATTGATCCTTGAACTGTCTTAGACATATTCTCAAATACTTCAATTAAATTATTAAAACTCCATAAGTCAATTCCTGCTTCTGGCTCATCAAAAATTGAAAGATTTGTTCCTCTTGCTACTACCGTTGCTATTTCTATTCTCTTTAATTCTCCACCTGAAAGTGATGAATTTATTTCTCTTTTCACATAATCTTTTGGACATAAACCAACTGAAGATAAAATATCACAATTCTCAGCAAGTTTTACTTTTCTTCCTACCGATAGTTCTAAAAGATCTCCAACTGTTATTCCCTTAAATCTTACTGGTTGTTGGAATGCAAAACCAATTCCTAAATTTGCTCTTTCAGATATTGTTTTATTTGTTATATCCTCACCATTAAATATTATTTCTCCAGAATCTGGTTTTTCTATTCCCATTATTATTTTAGCAATTGTTGATTTTCCACCACCATTTGGTCCTGTAATTGCAACAAATTTTTTATCATCAATTACTAAATTAACATTATCTAGTATTTTTTTGCCATCTCTTTCAAAGCATATATTTCTTAGTTCTAGCATAATTCTTTCTCCTTAAATTTATTTTTTTAAAGCACTTCTTTTTATACATTCTCTACATTTAGCTTTATTTATATCATATCTACAATCTAAATTTGTAAGTCCTAAAGTATTATGTACATATTTAGCTAAACTATTTAATGCATCATCACTTAATACTTTTTTCACTCTTTCCGCTTCTTCTTTAGATTTAGTATCATCCATTTCTAAAACTTCTTTAAAAAATAAGTTAACAATGTCGTAAGCTTCTAACGTCTTTTGAGCTATATTTTCTGCTTCTTTAGTAAGTTTTATTTTCCCATAAGCTTCATATTCAACTAATTCTTTTTCTTTTAAACTATTTAGTGATTTTGTAACACTTGCTTTTGTACATTTCATTTTTTCTGCTATATCTGTTACTCTTATTTCACCAATTTGTTTTTCTAGAACATACATAGTTTTTATATATTCTTCCAACGCCTTAGAAATCATGTTAACCTCCTTTTGTTTACCTCGGTTAACATTTTAACATGGTTTATCTCAAAAGTCAATAAAATATAAGTATTAAAAATAAAAAAAGACTTAAATTATTAATAATAACTTAAATCTTTTTATTGCTTATTATTTTTCTTTTAACCATTTTATACTAGTAACATACATAACTTCGCATGCACCTGCTCCACCATCATATCTTACTGCACTTGATTGAAGAACTGGTGTATTTGAACCTTGTGGTGTTGCTGTTACTAAAAATCCTTCTAATTTTATAAAATCATCTACTTTTACTTTTTTAATTAATCTTTCAATCTTTTTATCTTTTGGAATTATATGATTATTAGAAAGTTTCTTTCCTACTCCTGATAATCCCCCAACCTCATTGAATTTTGAAAGTCTATTTGTTTCAAATCTTAAAAATCTACTTGTAAGAGCTGTAAATACTATACAATCATCATACTCATCTTGTGCTAAAAATCCCCATGTTAATCCTAAATCCATTGGAGATAATGCATCTCTTACATTCATTGGAGCAAATGTTTTTGCAGTAACTACTCTACCATAAATTGTATATTCAGCGCCATAAATAATATCTACATTTTTACCCATCGCAGTTTTAACAACTTTACCACCTAACAAGTCTGATTGTATCGGATCTGGTAAATTGCCT
>JAEIGA010009939.1_pt1 | contig 14419 bp, 16 predicted proteins | sample 9270691 | NCBI WGS metagenome assembly JAEIGA01 (sample SAMN17057246, study PRJNA624740) | gut metagenome | biome: biome; isolation source: fecal sample | host: Bos grunniens | place: China: Xizang | collected 2019 | reverse complement strand
TGGCGAACGCCTTATTATCTTAGAGCCGACATATAAACCTACTCACAATGTTTCTGGAGGTTGGGTATATGAATATTTCTTGGCTGAGCCTACTATTGAACAATTAAAATTCATGAGAAATACAAAAGTTATGAGAGTTCATAATTATCGCCAAGACGGTTACATCGTTGTTCTAGATAAAATCTACAAAAAGCATGTTCCATTCTTTGAAGCTATCGATTATGCTATAAAATTTTTAGAAGAAAAATAAGCAAAATAACCCCTTACTTAACAATATTTAGTTGAGTAAGGGGTTATTGTTTATAAGTTAATAACCGCAAGCGGTCCAATAAAATCCAGTTGTTCCGTCACCAGATGCACCTGTGTAAAAATAATATTTAAAAGAAGATGTCGTAATTGATTCAACATTTTCTCCGTGTTCTCCCCACATATCTCCCGCTAATCCTGTTGATGTTACAGAGACATTATAGTTTGTATTAGAAAATACCTTTGGAAATGTTATTGTTGCACTCCAACAAGTTCCACTTGTTCCAGTATATTTCCCTCCTTGTTCAATCCAGCCGTCAGACCAAATTCTATACCAAGTAGCACCAGAAGAATAAGTAGACTTAACAAATCTTATCTCATTACCACACCATGTCATTTTGCCGTCAGGTCTGCAATAAAAAAAGTATTCATTTGTTCCATCTGTAGCTTTAGCATAAAATCTTCCACCGTAAGTTTCATAATTAATGCCATAACCGCCAAATGTAGCTCCTCTTGAAGCATCTGTTCCGGAATAAAATATTAGTGATTTATCATCGGTAGCCTTTTTTGCTAATACAGATGATGAAGATGTAAGAGATTTACTTATTATACCTCCATCAACAATTACATTGCTACCATTCCAAGTTAAGGTTCCATCGGGTTTTCCTGTCAAATTTGCATACTTTTGTGTAGAAGGGTTATATCCTTGTAATCTAAATGCTCCGGCAGGTACTGTGCCAGAATAGTCATTTCCTGCAAGCCATAATCCTGCTCCGTGGGTTACGTCAGTTCCTGACAGTAACGCTAAAATATTCTCTTTGCTACCACTTCTTGCAAGATAACCACTTCTTGTTATAATCCCTGTCATAGTTCCGCCAGATTTTGGTAAGTAATTATTTTCTAAATTATTTATCGCTTCTCTGTATTCGCCTAAATTACTTGATGTATTTATCATTTTATTTAATACCTTGTTATTTTTAATTTTTTATAAGATTATTATACCTTTTAATATATAATTACCTTAGGTCTTTAATTATAAGCAACAAGCTAATTAAGTGAACAAAAAAAGACTCAGGTAAAAGCACCTGAGTCTTTGAATTCTTATGTAATTTTATTTTTAATTAAATATTTCTTTCAGTTTGCAAATAAAACATTCACCATTGAGAATCTTTTTAAAATTTTCATTATGGTGACATTCTGAATATTTAGAGGTACATTCTTCATACCCTTTGTTTTTATGATATTGATATAACTTTTTGTTTTGATTATAGTCAAAATCATTTATATAAAAATTAATATATCCTGGCTGTCTTTTTTCCGCTCTAGCTAATATTTTTATAATATCTTTAAAATTAACTGTCATAACATTATCGTCAGGCACAGGAACATATGGAATAAAGTTTACGTGTTTTATTTTGTAAATGTCTTTGAACTCTTCTTGGTTAAAATCAGTTTCTACCAGCTGTTTTGTAATTATACAGTTTACTACCGCATTAATTTTTGGATAAGAATCTCTAATAAACTCTAAATTTTTAAGAAATAATTGACGTTTATCTTCTGTTTTAAATCTTCCAAAAATATCATAACTAGTAGTAAATTTTAATCTATCTTCATATCCTTTAATGGTTTCAAATAAATAAATTAAGTTCTTTTTGTTTTCGTAAATAAGATTAGTATTTATATATAAAAATCTTATTTTATCTTCTTTAATCATACTTATACATTTATAAATAAGTTCTTGAATAAAAATATCAACTTCTGGATAATATGAAGCTAAAATTTCCCCGCCGACCAAAAGAACATCGTCGCCATTATTAATATCATCTAATCTATTAATTGTTTCTTTGATAGATAAAATCATTTCTTCTTTATTAAGAAAAATTGTTTCGTCTACTTTTTGGCATTGCCAACAAAAATCACATTTATTTGTACAATTTCCCCATAATAAAAATTCCTGCATAACTTTTCCCATATTACATCTCCTCCAAATCACACATTAAGCATCTATTATTATCTAAATAGCATTTGCTAAAATACGGATGGCCACATTTATTAATAAAGTTAACGTCATCAAATCTATTATCATATTCATAAATAAAATTATTGTTATTATCAAAAGCAACTATTGTATCAAAATGCGTAGCCTTATAATTTTTCATTTTATTTAAAATGTCTGAATGTTTAAATAACCATTTTAACAAATCCTTACGTCTAGGAAGGTTAAAAATTTTATTTTCATTTATCAAGTGTTCATGATAATGTTCTTTATCTACAGATTTTAACCAATCTAACCCTAGATGAGGTTCACACAGGTTTATTCCGCATTTTATATTTTCTATAAAATCATCTTTTAACATATCTTGTGTTGGAATGATTGTGCAAAAAACATTGTCTAAAGAATTAACTCTTTCTAGCCATTTTATTTTTTGTTCTTGTGTCTTGAATCTTCCAACAGAATCATAAGAAGTACAGATTAAAATATCCGGTCTAATTTCTAAGGTTTCTTTTAACAAGTATTGTTCGTTAATGAGATTAGCTGTAATAAATAATTCATTGCAGTTAATCTCATTAATCATACATAACCATTCTTCTTCGACACCTTTAAGTTGTCCTTCAAAGAATTCTCCACCTATGATACCAATTCTATCTTCTTTTAATTCTTTTAACTTATTTATTCTAATTTTTTTGTCTTCTATTTTTGTAATACTTTTATTTTTTATACTACAAAAAGTGCAGTTATTATAACAATCATTCCAAGGTCTAATTTGGATCATAGTAATATTTTTACCAATTTATATTTTTTAAATCAGACTCAGATTTAGCTTCTTCTGTTAATGATTTTAAAGTGTAGTATTTAATATAAACTCTTTCTTGATATTCTCCAGCCGCTAATAATGCTGAACTAAACATTTCTGGCGTATGACAGACAAATTCTTTTTCGTTTAAATTATCGGGATTTACATATATGTTATACATTGTAAAACCTTTAATTTTTGCTCTTTCGTAAGAAGAATTAAAATCTATTTGTGAGTCTTTGTCGGTATCATAGCCAACATATTTTTTCTCTAATTCTTGTCCATTTTGATCATACATAGTTTGTTCAAACCATGATGGAGAATATAATTCGTCTATATAAGCACTTTTAATTTCTTCTAATTTTTTGCTCTTGAGTTCTTCAAGAGTCGGCGCAACATATTCACGAGCTTCTTTATTTTTTAATAGATTATCTATATCATTAATCATACCAGTGAAAAAATCATCCGGATAATTAATCACAACGTTATTACATACGCAATAGTTTTGGTTGCTGTCATGTACAGCTTCTTCGATAATCTCATTTTCTCTTTCAATAGTTCCGCCGTCTATTAAATAATTTTCTACTGTATCTAAATAGGATAAATCATCTTTTATGATGCTAACTTGATTATTAAATACTTGAAATAATTCCATTTATAACCTCTATATATTTATACATGCCAGGATGCATATGGTGAATACCAGTCTGTTAAATTGGTGCTGCTAAACACTATTCTTGGGTCAGATAATGCAGTTGCTGTATATAATCCAAGAATTTTAAAAATAACAAATGTATCTGTTATGTCTAAAATAGTACCTTGCCATTTATAATATCCATCTTTTTTAGAAGAAAGATTGGAAATGGCGCCAGATATAGTACTGTCATTTTTAGAAATACTATTATTAACTGTTGTTTGTAATGTTTGCATATTAGACATAACATTAGACAAATCAACACTGCCAATATTTGTTATTGTTCCAAATGCTCTTATTAAATACATGCCTACTATTGATTTAGGTCTAGTTTCTGCGTCACCAACAGAAGATTCAGAAGCTGTTGTACTAATAGTATGTGTATGTCCACCATTAGAAGATGTTTCACCGGTCCAAGAACGAGATGCGTCAAAAACAGCTTGTTGTGAACTATGATCTCTATTTATTTGGTCGGCGGTATCTCCATAATAGCCTCCGTCTGCACCTTGATAAAATGCTCCTCCAGGACTGCTAAGAATTGGAGCGGTACCACCACTCCAAGATTGTCTTTGAATATAAAAGTTACCAGTAATATTCATTGTACCTCTTGTGTGCGTATGAGCTCCGGCACTACTGGAACTAGACGTAACAGACACATCGTGTTTATGAACTTTAAAAGTATCTACAAGATATCCTCCGACCTCTTCTACTCCATTTGCACCTTTTACCCAGCACTTCAAAGACGGAACTCTAAAAGTAGTAGAACCATCTCCATCACTAAAATAAGGAACACTCCCATTGTTTTGACTAGAGTATTGTTGCCAAGTTGTTTCTGATATAACATATCCACTTATAGAGTTTGCATAATCCCATAAATCTTTATATGTTTCTCTATCATATATTCCACCAAATAATGGCAATTCTCCAACAGGCACACTTGGCTCAATTGTCATTCTTATATAACCAACTTGTAAATTAGGTTCGTTATAAAAAGGCAATGAATTATATTTTGATACGCCGTCGCCTATTTTTATTTTTACGACATTATTATATTTAACAATACAAATTTCACCATTTAGTAAAACAGGATTTTTAGATTCTAAATTCTGATAGGTGTCTATTTTTTGTCTTATTCTTGTTTTTAACATTTATTTAAAAAATACTACCTATAGCTTTCCAGTCACATATTTGGCATCTTTCACTATCATTATATGGTAAGAAATTTTTATTGTTATGGCCGCATTTTAATAAATTTTCTTCAAAACCATATTCTTCTTTGAAAAATTCTGTGTATTTATAAATGTTGTATTTGTGCATTTTTAAAAAGTCAAACATTGTTTTTCTTTTTGGTAAAAACTCTTTTTCTACATCATCATAAATACCATAACATGTGTCAACGTCATACGTATTCTTAAAATAATCAATAGATATTTCTTCATTAATTATTTTTTCTAAATACGGTTCAATTAAAACAACATCTACAACAATTTTTACTTTTTTGTAATGTTGTTTTATATATTCAAGATTTTCTTTCCATTTTTTATCATTATATAAAATATTCCATTTGACATGCAAAATTACACCGGTTTTCGAATAACCATCTATTGGGTCTATCTGCATAACCTTTGCTTGGTCTAATAATTCACATAAGTCTTTTATAGAATCATATATTGATGAATATAAATTAATACAGCAAATTTTTTCGCCCTCGTAATAGTAACAACTTATATCCCATAATGACTTATTTTTTCTTATGTCGTCATGTCTTACTGATATTTTATTATATATATTAAAGTCTATTTCTTGTTTATCATTTGTAAGATAAAATGTTTTTTTAAATGCAGAGCACAATTCTTGCTTCGCGTTATCGCAAGATTCATTATCTTTAGACATTAATAAGTCTATATTATTTGATATCATCGTATTAAAATCTTGTCTTAAAACCGTGTCTCTTGTTATTAAGTCTAAACATTTAAACAAGAAAAACCTATTACTTGCTTCATTTATTTTTTCAATAGTAACAGTTCTTTGTGGGTTTACCATTGACCTAGTGAAAATAAAATCTTCATCATTTAAAGAAACTTTTACAAACAAATTGTGCATTGTTATTTGTTTGCCATTTATGTCTATCATTGCTAAAAACCAATCTGCGTCATCTAATAAAATAATTTTATTTTTATAAACTGCATAATCAATTGGTTTATTTGCACATTGTCTTAATAATTTAATTTTATGAACTAACTTATATTTTTCTTTAACCTGATTTTTTAAATGTTCAAGATTTAATTTTTCTTCTACGAGTTTTAATGTATCTGCGTAATTTAAAAATAATTCATCAGACCATTCATTACATAGTTCTAAACATTCTCTTCTTTCAATGTCAAGAAAACCATTTTCTGTTTGAACTGTTATTATATCCCATTTAATTCCATAAGATTGATAAACTTCAGCAAATGCGTGTCTAATAATAGAATTAAATTTGTCTACTTCATTAAATGCATAAATTTTATAGTAGTAATTGTCAGTTTTTAAAATAAGTTGATTCATGTTGGCGGCATGTTTCCATTTAACATTTTCGCCGCCCAATGTTTCTAACCATTTGACAAACCCATCTGGATTTTCTAATGCTGCATCTTTAATACTGTTTAAATAATTCATATTCAACAAACCTCTTATCGCAAATACAACATTTATTACTATCTATATATGGAGCATAATGATATATATGTCCGCACGGCAAAGTAACTGTATCTGTTTCTTCGGCCACACTGTCTTTATCTCTTAATAAAGAAATATCGTGTTCAAAATAGTTAAAATTTCTATGCAATTCATCTGAACGATATCTAATATTAAACAATCTATCATATATTTCCTTATCTTCTTTTCTAAACTTAGATAAGAATTTTAAAAATGTATCTCTCTTTGGAAAGAATTCCATTTTAAAAATATCTTTATTTAATTCTTTTTTCTCGTTCAATAGATTGAGCTGAAATTTTTCGTCAAAACAAGTAGCCTTTACTAAATTTTCGATTGCAGAATCTTTTGATGGTATACCTGGTTGCTTAAAGAATAATGTCGTACTAAATTCTTCCATAAATTCTTTTGGTTTAAACTTGTTGTTTATATACTTTTCTATAAAATCTTGTTGTAAAATTATAGTTGTATTAAATTTAATCCACGGATATTTTTCTTTAATATTTTTCATGTGATATTCCCAGTTTTCTTCCATTTTTTTACTGTGGAATCTACCAGCACTATCCCATGATGTGCACAACCAAAGGCCACTTGCTCCATATTTTTCATTTGGCAATACACCCATTTTTTCAGCAAGGTCTAATAATTCATATAAATGTTTTTGGTCGCCAATGGTTAGTGTTACCGTTAACCACATACTTCCTATTTTCTTTTCTATGTATTTAGAAAAGATTTTTTTTATTATATCAAAAAACATGTCATGAATATCTTTATCATTTAGTTGACCTTGAAAGAACTCGCCGCCGATTAATGAAATATTATTATATGTTTCATAATCCAATGATTCTATTGCTAAACTTAAATCTTTTAAAGATGTATATTGTCGTTCTTTATTATGAACTCTATTTTCTTCACCTATATAACAAAATTTACATAATGAGTTGCAATATTGCCATAGTTCCCACTGAAAAGATCTTCTGCCAGTATTATTTGTATAAAGCTTTTCTTCTTCTGTTAAATTCATATCGTTACCACTTTTTAAATGCTAATATTAAATTCTTTTAAGATAGGTTTTATATATTGTTTATTATCTGACTTTATTAATTTTTTCAGTAATAATTCTATATTTTCCATCCCTGATTCGTAAATATATCTAAAGAATTTTATAACATCTTGTTCTGTGCTTGTTTTAAGTTTTTCAAAATCAAAATTTATAAAGTTTCTACTGTTATAACAAAAATCTACAAAGTTCAAATAAAATTTTATATATGGAGTATTAATTATTAAATTTAGAATCTCATCATTTATTTTTAAATTTGAAATTACTTTTACTTCAAACATAGAAGTAAGTAGCTTTACATTAATATCTAAATCCAATACATCTTTATCATTGTCATAATTATTGATGATTACGATTTCTTTTTCTTTACTTTTAAGACTGTTAAGTTCGTCAAACAAGTTTTTAAGCGAATTGTTATCATATAAATCACAGTATTTAACAATACAATTATTTAAATCTTTTGGTTTGTGCTTAAAGAATTTATTTGCATGATCTTTGTCAAATAAAAAACTTTTAATTTTATTCATTTCGTTATGAATAATCTGCAGTCTTTTTTGACTTACCTCCAAAGGAATTTGATTTGGAAAGTCATAAGCCGGAGTACCTTTTCTTCTTGAATATATGTGAACTAAACAGTTTTTTGGAGCAATTTCTTTAATTGTATTTAAAGTTTCTTGGAAGTGCTCGTCGGTTTCTCCTGGAAATCCAACCATTAATTCAAATTCAAGTTGGATTTTTTTATCACATAATCTATTTATTTCTTTAAGCCTATCTACATCATACTTTCTATTCATTAATTTAAGAATTTCATTAGAGCATGATTGAACTTCAAGTTTTAAAGTATTGTTTATTTTTGGTTCTTTTTTTATTAATTCAATAAGTTTGTCAACTTCTTTTGACGCAGGATTTAATGAATGTAAATTTATTTTTGTTAATTCTGGAAAGTCTTTTAAAATTCTTTGGCACAATTCTGTAAGTCTCATACCATCATGGTAATATAATGTGATTTCAGTACCAAAGATTTGAAGTTCTATTTTCCCTTTATCCAGCAGGTCTTTAATTTGTTTTTTAATTTTTTCATAAGGAACGACGTAATGTTCTCTTAATGTATGCACAATACAATAAGAACATTTGTTATAACAACCATCTTGAATTTTAATTATGTCGGCTTGCTTGCTAAGTTCTTTTTCAACTATGTCTTTTTCTTTATATCCATAACTAATCGCTTTGAATTTATCTTTTTGCATAATAGTTTTACCGTAGTTTTCATAGCGATTTTTTTCGTAGGTTACTCCACAACCAGTCATAAATATTTTTTTGTTTGGGAATAATAGTTTTAATTTTTGCGCAATTTTTTCACTAATAATTTGAGCCGTTTCTGTTACGCAACAAGTGTTTAATAAAACTATTTCGTCATTGCCAAGATTCATTTTATTAATAATTTCAGCAATTTTTTCTCCGTCCCATTCAGAACTTTCGCAGCCCAATGTATATACATCTATTTTATCACTAATTTTATTGTGTCTAAAAGTATAGTGTAGAACCCTTTCACCTAAAGTGCTCATATAGTTTTTATCTTGCATATTTTATTGTATTCCTTCTAAATCACAAAGCATACATTTATCGGTATCAGAGTAACATTGATACAAAACACTATGGCCGCAGGCAGGATTGATTATTTCTTTACCATCAGATAATCTTGGCTCTTGTTTTTCATCGCCAGCTTCTAATTTCTCATAAAGCATTGTGTATTTAAAAACAGAACTGTTTCTTGTTGAATGCAAGAAACTTTCAAAGACTCTTGGTTCTTCTTTTCTGAGTAACGCTAAAAATTTTAAAAAAGATGATCTAGTAAAATTAAAGTTTTCTAGAGTAACCATTCCAGAAAAATCTTTACCTCTATTAACCGGGTGAGGGTATAAAAAAGTTATCATATTGTCAGGGAATAACTCTTTTACTGTATGGTATGTTCTCCAACCATCAAAATATTTATTAATCACATCTTGTGTCAATATCATTTGAACGCCGGCAATATAATTATATCTTTTGTGGAATTCATTAATGGTTTGTTCGCATCTTTTTCTGCTTTCTTCAGAATGGAATCTGTATTTGAAATCATAACTAAAGTTAATATCGACAAATTTTAATCCAACGGCGTCAACAATTTTATCTACAACAGGAAACAATAACCATTCCGGATCGTATATCCCGTTAGTTACGGTACTGAATCTACATTTTGGATTTTTATTTGGTTTAAGAACGTACTCAATAATAACATCAACAAGATCTAGGATTGCTTGTTTGTATCTTTCGTCTCTTATGAAAAATATTTCGCCGCCTAATAATGAAATTCCGTCTGAAAACTTGTTAGACCAATTATCTTTTTGAGTGTCGATAAATTTAATATTTTCTTTAGCTCGTTCTATTTCTTTTAAAATATCATCAATTTGATTTAAGTTATTTTCTTTTATTAAACAAAAGTCACATTTGTTAGAGCACTTACTATGAAGGCCCAATTGAACCATTGCCATATAAAACAATCACCTCGTTTTAAAAATACTTTCTAATACTATTATAAAGTTTATAAGTAAAAATTGAGTATATTAAAAAAAGCTATGATTTTACTCATAGCTTTTTAGTTTAAATATCTTGTTCTGAAAATTCACTCATAATTCTTTGGAAAATTCCGTATGTGTAAGAATATGTGTGACCATTTATTTTATCGTATAAACTTTCTGCGTTAAAAGTCGGTTTAATATCTTTTACATTAACATTATCTAATTGTTCCACCATCATTTTTGAAATAAAACAAGGGTCAGCTAAATAGAAAATATTGTAATGTGTATTTGTAATATGTACTTTTAATTCTGGAATTTTTACAATAAGACCTTTTAAAATTCCCAAGTAGTATTCGACAATTTTCTTTTTAAATAAGTCTAATTCTTCTTTTAAATCCAGTTTAATATCTACATATTCTTCAAGATTATTGAAAAACGCTCTGTCATCATTTTCAATATCTTCATCAATATCAGAAATTCCATTTACAAGAATATAAAGATTACTTATTACAGAGTGATTAGTAATAACGTCGCTATTTAAAAAAAACTTAAAGCATTTGATTTTATCTTCTGTTTTAAGTTTTTTTATTTCTACGATTTCTCCAGCATCTAATTTTCGAAAATATTCGTCGTTTAAATTTTCTAAATTAAACATCTTGTCTCCTGTTAATTATAAATATTTTAATTCTTTATAATAACATTTTAACACTGTGTTTTTAATTATTAACCTATTCTGTGCCAACAATAAACTACAAGATAAGGAGGCATATTATTATGTGCTCCAGAACCACCAACTGAAGAAGTAGCACCTATCCATGATTTAGAAGCATCAAAAGTAAAACCACCCCACACATTCCAAGCAGTATTTGCTATAGATGATCCTGAACCACCGACTGATTTAGAAGTAATAGCACCAGTTCCAGTGCCTGTAGCATCACTTCCAGCATTATTAGCATCAGGATTTATCGTTAAATCACCAGTTATATTCATTGTGCCTCTAGTATGTGTGTGAGCAGGAGTTTCAGCAGTAGTTAATATATGTGTAGCTTCACCACCAGTAGAACCAGCAGAATAACTATCGCCAGCGGTAAGCAAAAATTTATCTTTTATTCGTACCCATTGTCCGCCAAATAACTCATTGGGGGGGGTACTATTGGTTGATTGGTAAATACATCCAACCGGATATATTATGTCAATTAAATTAGATACTTCTTGTGTTATTTGGTTTATTTTATTTCTAAATTCGCCAAAATTTGATGATGTTGTTACAGACATAATTAAGCCATTCTTTCAAAACAGTATTTTACTAAGTATGGAGGCATATTATTATGAGCAGCTGATCCGCCAACAGAAGATGTAGATCCCGTCCATGTGCGAGACGCATCAAACATTTGACCGTATGATTGCGCATTACCTGTTAATCCACCACAAGTATGATTCCCCCAATAAAATGCTCCTTCGCCAGCATTTGCACCGTTTCTAGTTACATGCATACCTGTACCACCTGTAATATTCATAGTACCTCTAGTGTGGGTATGTGCAGGAGTTTCTGCGGTTGTTAAAGTATGAGTTTCTTCACCACCAGTAGTATTTACTGTATGATTTGCATCTGCGGCATATATAAATTTACCAGATATTTGAGTCCAAGTACCACCAAACAATTGAGAAGGGTTAGTAGGATTAGAAGACCAATATAAACAACCTACTGGATAAATTTTATTAAATAAACCATTTAATACTTGTTCATAGTTATCTATAAAATCTTGATGTCTGTTTAAAGTTTCTTCGTGATTATTTATATTTTTTCTATAAGAACTAAAGTTAGTAGTATTATTTATCATTTTTTAATACCCGCATGCATACCATGTAACTCCCATACTAGATTCATAATTATATGCAGATGTCAAAATTACAGTAGTTGTAGTTCTAGAAGTTCTTATTTCTCTTGGGGGATATTTGGCATTTGTATTACTTCCCCATGTTAAACTGGCAAGCAATGTAAAATTAGTATCTTTAAAAGCTTTATGTAGAGTTACTGTATTTTGAAAGGCAGTACACGCAAAATATCCACCTTGTTCTATCCAACCATCATTCCAAACTCTATACCAAGATGTGCCGCTATTATAAGTGGTTTTTACAAATCTAACCGTATTTCCATCTAATTTTAATGTATTTTTACCAATATATAAACCAACCCCTTGTTCCCAAACATTTGCATCAGTAGAATATGGTACAAGAATTATAGCACCTGATGCGCCTGTTCCAATACCTGCATCGCCACCGACCGCAGAATTATGATGAGCAATTTGTGGTTTATTTTTTAAATAAGCAATACCTTCACTTTGCCATTGAACTAAAGTAGTGCAATTAGATGTAGAATTTTGTTGTTGTATTATTGTGTTATATCTAGCATTTTTAGGAAGATACGTTGATTTGCAAGTATTATCTAAAGCGGTTATTTTATTTGTTAATGTAGTATTAAGGTTATTTAAATCTGTATTTACTTTATTTGTTAACGTAGTATTAACATTGCTCAAATTGCTTTCTAAAGTGTTCGCTTGCTTTCTGAAGTTACCATGATTACTTGCGCTATTAATCATAAGCAACTCATCCTAAATTAAAATATGCTATGAAGATACTACTTGAAGATGAAGAAGAACAACTACTTGAACAACTTGAAGAACAACTACTTGAACTTGATGAACTAGTAGTACTTGCTGTGGTTGTTAAAGCATAGCTAGTATTTTTTGCATCTCCAATATCTTTTAGCGTCGCAAACATTTTATCTATTGTATTTTTGCTAATTCTGTTAGTTACATTAACATTGGCTGACATTTGAGTTGGAATTTGGTTTGTATAGCCAGATGTTACTGGTTTATAGGTTATTGTTGTTGTTACTGATGCATTAGCCGCCGCAGTTGCAACTTTTGCAATTGTATTTTCTAAATAATAATTTATAGCAAAAACAAAAGCTAACATGTCAGAACCTCTAGGAACACTGTTTAAATTAGAATCTGTAAAACCAAGAGTGTTTTTAACAAATGTTTTAATATCTGTAGTTATGCTAGCCGCAGTAGGAACTGCATAAGCGGTTGATATTTTTTCTGTGGTTACTACATTAGGTACAGAAGAGCTACCATTTGTTTGAGTAGTGTTTGTTCTACCTGGGCTACTAGTTACTGTTCTAAATACTTTATTGGCAGCAACGGCACTTGTTTTACCTTTAATTTGGTTATAAATAGAGGTTGCAAGTGTTGAAATAATATTTGAATAAGTATCGTTATATAAACTCATTGTTTTATATTTTTCTCCTTACAAGTTAGTTGTCGTTGCTGACGCAGTAGATTTTAAAATGTAGAATGAACGTCTGTCTGAAATTTCTGCGGCGAGAGCGTTAATAATTGTATTTAAATTACTAACGGCATTTGTTTTACCGTAGTTATTAGTAAATTTAGCAACAGAAATACTACTACTAACTCTATAGTCAACAGACGAACTTGTGTTATATAACCATACGTAAGATGTATGATAAACATCTGTAAAAAGAGTAAATCTTGCATCTATAAAACATCTAACAAGATAAATAAATACAAATATTGAAGATAAACTTAATGTATTTTCATTATTAAATAATTTGGACATATAAGAATTTTTAAACGCTGTCCAATCACTTGTTATCCTTGCATCAGTTGCCTGAGCTTTATATTCTGCTGGAATATCTTCAGATGTTTTAACTACTTGAGTAACATTGGAATACGCGGTTATACTTCCTGTTGTAGCGCTTGGACAGTATTGTATTTTAGTTGTCCATGATTTTAATGTTGCGCCATTTACGAGTGACCCGCTTGGTGTATAAGCGGCTGATTTGTTATCTGTTGGAATTTTTAATAAATAAGCTAATACTTCATTGTATAATTCGTATATTTGCATATAAAAACCCTCTTATTTATTAAGTATGCCATGAAGCGTAAGGAGAATACCAATTAGTTAAATTAGCGCTATTTAATACAACTCTTGGGTCTTCAATGTTATTAGCGGTATAAAATGTACCCATTTTTGTAATTATCCAAGTTCCAGATACGTCTAAAAGATTTCCGGTCCATTTATACCAACCATTTTCTTTACTTGAAATACTTGAAATACTTCCGTTACCAATATCGACAACTGAAGTATTTACAACTAATTCATTAATTTTGCTTCTAATTTCATTTATACTGCAAACATTACTAAGTTTGTCCATTATTTATAAAAAGTTTCCTTTCTAAAATATAAATTTTAGATTGTTATGTTTAATCTATCTATTATTATAAATTACATATATAGCTATATATAATTGTATTTAAATATTAAAAATTAATAGCAGCAAGCATAC
>JAEIGA010009938.1_pt1 | contig 14419 bp, 16 predicted proteins | sample 9270691 | NCBI WGS metagenome assembly JAEIGA01 (sample SAMN17057246, study PRJNA624740) | gut metagenome | biome: biome; isolation source: fecal sample | host: Bos grunniens | place: China: Xizang | collected 2019 | reverse complement strand
TAAATAGCTTTGACCAAGAAGGTGTACAATTAGGTAAAGTGTTAGCTAAGAAAGTATTAGCTCATGATACTGATGGTGCATTAAAAGAATATAGTGATTTATTTAATATCTAATTAAAAAAAGCCTTTTAAAAAGGCTTTTTTTATATTATGTGACAAATCGTGTCTTGCAAGTGAGTTATAAATTCTTTAATATCATATTATCATTTGATACCTTCTTGATAAAAGGAGGTGACATAAATGAAAAGCAAAGAATTTAAACTAGGGATTTTATTCATTCTAATCTTTATTGTTTGGACTTTATCTTTATTAATGATAGATGTAAAACCATTAGGTGTTAATCAAACAAATATTGGATTATCTACAATGAATTTTTGGTTTCATCAAATAACTGGTACTAATATGTTTTTATATATACTAACTGATTGGTTAGGATTAGTACCTGTTTTTGTATGTATGTGTTTTGGTTTATTAGGATGTATTCAATTAATTAAAAGAAGAAATTTAATAAAGGTTGATTATGATTTAATTGTCTTAGGGATATATTATATAGTAGTTATCTTAAGTTATTTATTATTTGAAAAACTACCTATTAACTATCGACCAATACTTATTGAAGGTAGAATGGAAGTATCTTATCCTTCATCTACTACTTTATTAGTATTTAGTGTGATGTTATCTCTATATGAACAAGTAAATAGAAGAGTTGTAAATATTCAATCAAAGAATATAATCAATATATGTATTCTAATCTTTACTGTCTTTATGATAGGTGCTAGATTACTTTCTGGAGTTCATTGGTTAAGTGATATTATAGGATCTATTTTCATTAGTTTAGGATACTATTTTATTTATAAAGGAGCATTAAAATGGAATTTCATGAAAAACTTCAAGATTTAAGAAAAAACAAAAAACTGACTCAAGAAGAATTAGCAGAAATTTTGTATGTTTCTAGAACAGCAATTTCAAAATGGGAATCGGGTAGGGGATATCCTAGTATTGATTCTTTAAAACAAATTGCTTTATTCTTTAATGTAACAATTGATGATTTATTATCATCTGAAAAATTGTTAACGATAGCTAAGCAAGAAAATGATTCAAACATAAAAAAAGTGTGTGAATTCATGTTTGGGATTGTTGATATTTGTTCAATTTTTATGATTTTATTACCTTTATATCCTTATGAAATCAATGATTATGTTTATTCAATTAATTTGTTTGATTATCATTCTATTAATTGTATCTTTTATTGGACATTTTATATATTACTTATATTATTGGGAATTATTAAAATTTATTCAGTATATAAAAATAAAGAATTTAAAATTGCTGATTTATCAATCGTTGTATCAATAGCTTTAATACTATTATTAGCATTAACAAGACAAACCTATGCAACTTGTTTTGCATTTCTGTTATTTATTATTAAACTATTACTTTTCTTTAAACAAAAAAACATATAAAAAATGGAGATTATTATCTCCATTTTATTATGCAATGATTCCTCCATCAACACTTAATACTACTCCAGTTATGTAGCTTGCTTCATCACTTGCCAAGAATACAAATGCGTTTGCAATATCTTCAGGTTTTCCAAGTCTTCTTAAAGGAATTGTTTTTGCAAGTGGTTCAATTGCAGAAGCTGGTACGTTTTTCATCATATCTGTTTCAGTAATTCCAGGAGCTACGGCATTCACTCGAATACCATTAGGTCCTAATTCTCTTGCTAGAGAGACAGTTAAGCCGTTTACCGCAAATTTTGATGCAGGGTAGGCAATACCACCAGGTTGACCATATAAGCTAACCATAGATGATGTATTAAGGATTACACCACTATTTTTTCTCATCATGCATTCCGAAGCAACTTTAGTTGCATTAAATACACCTTTAATGTTAATGTCCATTATTTTGTCAAACATTTCTTCTGTATAGTCACTGAATTTTGTGTTTTCTGATAATCCAGCATTATTTACTAATATATCAATACATCCATAGTTTTCTTTTACATATTGGAATGCTTCTCTTATTGAATCTAATTTTGTTAAGTCAGGACTTATTCCATCTATGATTGAATCTGGATGTTTTTCTTTTAATGAATTTTTTGCTTTTTGAGCATTTTCATAAGTGCTTGCAGTAATAATAACAATTGCACCTTCTCTTAAAAATGCATCAGCAGTTGCATAACCAATACCTCTACTACCACCAGTTATGATTGCAATTTTATTTTTTAATCGATTCATAAAGTACCTCCTTGATTGATTTAATAATAAATGAATTCAATTAAAATTTCATTTTATATGCTCATTTATTTCTTGTTTTATGATAAAATTTGAATAAAGAATTGGAGATTAATATGAAAAGAATCGATTTAGAAATTTTATCAAAAAGAAATACAATGATTCCTTGTACAATTACATTACCTGATAATCAAGAGAATATGCCTTTATTTATGATGGCTCATGGTTTCTGTTCAACAAGACATGAAAATGGTACATTTACAATGTTGGCTGAAGCATTAAGTAATGCCGGTATTGCTACTATAAGATGCGATTTTCCTGGATGTAATGATTCTAAAGAAGATCATCGTTTTAATTGCTTAGAGAATGATATGGATAATTTAGATTCAATGATGGAATATATGATTAAGAATTATTCTATTGATTGTAATCACATTGGTATGGTTGGATATAGTATGGGTGGTAAAGTAGTACTTCATTATACAAAACGTCATCCAGAGATCCATACAGTTGCTTTATGGGCTCCTGCAGCAATGAATGCATTAGATGGTACAGAAAGTGGATTAGGTGATCCTGAGTGGCAAAGAAGTAGTTTTGAAACAGCTAAAAAAGATGGAGTATATTTATATCCAAATGATTTTGATGGAAGAATTATTCCTTTAAGTTATGATTTTTTTATTCAATGTTTGAATTCAAAAGCAAATGATTATTTTAGTGAATATACACATAATTTAATTATGGTACATGGTGATTTAGATGATATTATTCCATGTCATGTATTAAATCAAATAGCTAGTACTGTAAATCCAAATGCAAATTTTAAACATCATATTGTTAAAGGGGCGAATCATGGATTTGGTGCTTGGACAAATGAACCACATCAAATGAAAGAATTAGTAGAAATTACTTCTAAATTTATAATAGATGTATTATAATATAATCCTTAAGAAACAAAGAAATATAAATTATTAGTGAAAGTATTAGGTGAGTTTATGCAAATTACAAATATCGTGATTACTGGAGGACCATGTGCAGGAAAAAGTGCTGCAATGCCATTAATTAAAGAAACATTTACAAATAAAGGATATACAGTATTATTTATTCCTGAAACAGCAACTGAATTAATCATTGGTGGTGTATGTCCATGGACAACTGGAAAAAATCAAGATTATCAATTATGTCAATGTCAACTACAAACATTCAAAGAAGATATCTTTGATCAAGCAGTAAAAACAATGCCTCAAGATAAATTCTTAATTGTTTGCGATAGAGGATTATTAGACAATAAAGCATATATGAATCAAGATGAATTCAATTATGTATTAAATGAAATGAATACAACAGAAGAAGCAATGTTGAATCGTTATGATGCGGTATTCCATCTAGTATCTGCTGCTAAAGGATTAGAAGATTTCTATCAAAAAGAAAATAATGCAGCTCGCTATGAAACAGTAGAAGAAGCAAGTGCATTAGATGATCGTTTAATTCGTTGTTGGGAAAAACATCCAAATTTAAAAGTAATTCCTAATTCATTAGATTTCGATAAGAAAATGAATTTATTATTAGATGAAATTTCAAATTTCTTAGAAAACAAATAAAATAGCTGTTTTAAACAGCTATTTTTTCATTTACATAGTGAAATAGGGAATAAGCCAAAATATTTTGAGCAGGCCAATATGTATATACACATAATTGTCCAACAATATCATTTACATTTCCAAACATATCAAATGCTAACATTAAATCAGAAAACCAAAACATAAAACATCCAATTAACATAATGAATCGTGATAATGATTTATATTCAAAGTAATTTGTAAATGCTTTTCCTAACATAATTGAAATAATACATGTATATCCAATTAATAAGACATAGATAATAGGATCTGTAATTTTTATAAATCCAGATACAAACACAATAAATATAGATACTACTGCTATTTCAGTTATAATAAATAAATCTTTTTTATTAAACTTTTCAAGTTTAAAGAAAGCAAAAATATAAAAGATATGTCCTGATGCAAAGAATAGGATACCTGCAATTAAAGATACCCACAAAAATACATCTGCACACATTCCTAGAAATAAACCAATTAAAATAAATAGTATCAATGATTTATTTACATTGTTTTTATGAGCATAGATTAAATTAAATATTCCTAATAATACAAACCAAGAACTAGTAATGCCCTTTAAAATAATATGTCTATGTGAATCATAATATACTAAACATAACATTGCACATATAAAAGTAAGAATATTTAGAATATGATATTTATTTTTCATAAGTTACCTTTCCATTTTGTTTAGAATTAATGGATATAAAAATAAAATCCAGAATAAAGTTAAGAAATATCTAAAATAATCAGTAAATAAATTTACTGGTAATACTAATTTTAATCCTGATTTAATTGCTAAAGTGAATAATAAACCAATAACTAATACTAATATTTTCTTTGATTTAATAGTTTCAAATTTTAAATAGTTTGTTTCTAAGAAACATCCAATAGTAAATCCTGCAGTTGCTCCCATCATTTTAATAGAATCTTCAGCTAATTCATAAGCAACAATATTTTGGTTAACAACTGAAACTGTATAAGCAAATCCTATGATAGAAAGAATAAACATTAAAATAAGAATATGTTGTAAATGTTTATCATAGTCTTTGTTTAAATAATATAGTGAAAACAATACAATTGATGCACTTACTAAAAATGAAACTGTAACATCTAGTGGTGAATGCACAAGAACATACATTCTAGATAACATCATAAAGAAAGGGAAGATGAATAGGATAATTAAAATCCATTTCTTTTTAATTGTATCTAATAAACTATAACAAGCACTTGTTGCTGTTTGAGTATGTCCACTAGGGAATGAATAACCAGTAGCTGTTTCAATCATTTCTTGAGATGGTTTGATTCTTGAGTCTAAGATCCAAGGTCTAGGAATTCTAAAGAATACTTTCATTGATTGAACGACAACACCTGAAAAGAAATATCCTATAGCTATTTTATGAGCAATCTTTTTGTTGTAGCACCAATATAGATAACATACTACTGTAATAATTAAAGTTTCATTTACAAGTAATGATATGTTTTCAAAAAAGAAATCGAATATTGGATGATGATTTTGTTGTAAAAAGTATAAAAAATCCATAATTTAACCTCTCTTTTTTTTGATTATAACAAATTCAATAAAAAATACATATACTAATTCTTTTAAAATTGGTATGATATTTATAATTATGAAGAATCGATTTAGAACAATAATAAATGGTAAAGAAATTCGATATTTTTGTTATTTAACTTTGTTTTTATTCTATGTAACGGCATTTTTATTTGATTCTCCGATAGATATATTTCATGGAATGAAACAGATTATACAATCTAGAGATGTGTTAATAACAGATTATATAGAATTAGCTGGTTATGGTGCTACATTCTTTAATGTTGCTTTAGTGTTTACGATTGCAATTATTGCAATTGAAATTGAAAAAATACCATATACTGGATTAACGATTGCAGCATTATTTATCAATGCATGTTTTTCATTTTGGGGTAAAAACTGTATTAATATATTACCAATTATTTTAGGCACTTATATTTATGCACATTTACAAGGGTCTAATTTTGGAAGGTATATTTATACTGCTTTATTTGCAACATGTTTAGCTCCTTTTGTTACAGAAGTATTTTATTTTGTACCATTTCATCCATTAATAAAATTGTTAATTGCAATTTTATGTGGAATAGCTATAGGTTTTATTATTCCACCAATTGCTGCACATACCACAACTGTGCATATGGGTTATATTTTGTTTAATGGTGGTTTTGCTGGTGGTATATTAGCATTTATTATTGCTTGTACTTTAAAATCTTTTGGGATTGAAACGAATACTTCATTTATATGGCATGAAGGAATCAATAAATTTTTATTGATAGGGTTTATATTTTATTTTCTATTTACTTTTATTTTTGGTTTATGGCTTGAACATGGAAACATACATCAATTTAACCGTATAACAAGACATCCTGGACGTGCTGTTGCTGATTTCATATTAATGGATAGTCCAGGGGCTACATTGATGAATATGGGATTTATGGGGCTGATTGCACTTGTTTATATATTACTAGTAAAAGGTGATCTTTCAGGTCCTGTTATTGGATGTTTGTTAACTGTTTTTGGATATTCAGCATTTGGTGCTCATCCTAAAAATTATATTCCTGTTTTATTAGGAGTATTCTTATCAACGATGTTTACAAAATACAATCCAAATGATTCAAGTACATTAATTGCTGCTTTATTTGCTGTCGGATTATCACCAATTGCAGGACAATTTGGTATAATACCTGGTATAATAGCAGGTGTATTACACAGTTTTGTGGTAGTATGTACTTCTTTAATATGTGGTGGATTTAATTTGTATAATAATGGATTTTCTATGGGGTTGGTAGCAATTTTGATGATTCCAACGATAGAAAGTTTTATGAAACATTTTAAAATGAGAAAGGGGTAGCTTTATGCTGCATGAAGAAAAAAAAGTAGCAAAGATAGTTGAAGAATTAACCATGTTTTTCTTTTCAATTGAAAGTACTAGTATGAATTCATCCATTGAAAAGAAAGGAAATGAAGCGATTATCAAATTTAATGCTGATTATAACAAGATTTATGAACATTCCATTGATAATTTAGTAGAATGTTTAAATGAACCGAAAAATCATGGAATGGAAGATATCTATTGGCAATTAGCGGGTTCTGGTGATCCTGGAGAAACGAGTCAATTGTTGCTTATAGGTATGATGATTGATCATTATGATATAATTCGGCAAGATGGTAAAGTTGAAATAACACTTTATAAGAAATGGATCTAGGGGGATATTTATGGAATATATTATTGTAATACTTTTATCCTATATTATTGGTAGTTCGAGTATGTCTTTCTATTTAGGAAAATTGAATGGTGTTTCTATTAATAAAGAAGGATCTAAGAATTTAGGTGCTTCTAACACTATGGCTTTATTGGGATGGAAAGCAGGTATTATTGTAGGTTTACACGATATTTTAAAAGCTGTACTTGTTGTTTTAGTTGCTCGTTTTGTTTATGGTGATTTATTTGCCATTGGTGAAGTAGCTGGTGTATCATGTATCTTAGGACATATTTTCCCATTCTATTTGAAATTTAAAGGTGGTAAGGGATTTGCTTCTTATGTAGGCATGACATTAGCTTTAAATTGGAAATTTGCTTTAGTTTTAATTTTAATTATTGTAGTATTAGTATTAATTACTGATTATATTGTTAGTGGTACATTTAGTACTATGGTATTAGTACCGATTTATTTAGGAATTATAAATCATAGTATTTTGATTTTTGGTATTTTATCAATTGCTAGTATTGTAATGATATTTAAACACAGAGAGAATATCGCTCGATTATTAAATGGAACAGAAGTCGGTTTAAGAAGTGCAAATCGTGGGGAACATAGAGTTAAGTAGGAAGGATATATTATGGAAGAGAATAAAGGATTAAACATTAGTACAAAATCATTTATTACTGCAACTTTAGTAATCTTTGTATTAATGGTATGTACTTATTTATTAACATTTGTTATTCCTGGAGGGGAATATGCAAGAGTATTAGATGAAATGGGAAATACTGTTATTGATACAACACAAGGTTTTCAATATGTAGATGGAGGTATTTCATTTGTTACTTGGTTATTATCACCAATCTTAGTATTGTTTGGTGAAGGTAGTGGTTCAATTATTGCTGTTATCTTATTCTTATTAGTTATTGGTGGAGTATTTAATAGTTTGGATAAATGTGGATTAATGCGTTATATGCTAGATATTATTACTTCTAAATTTTCTAAGAATCGTTATTTATTATTAGCAATTGTTGCATTATTCTTTATGAGTTTAGGATCATTTATTGGTTCTTTTGAAGAAGCAGTGCCATTAGTTCCAATTGTTGTTGCATTAGCGATTCGTTTAGGATGGACAAGCTTAATTGGATTGGGTATGAGTATCTTAGCCATTGGTTGTGGATTTGCAAGTGGTGTATGTAATCCATTTACAGTAGGTGTAGCTCAAGAGTTAGCTGGATTACCAATGTTCTCTGGAATGAGCTTAAGATTTGTGTCTTTTATCATTATTTATATTGTTTTATTAGTTTATTTATTCTATCATGCGAAAAAAGTTGAAAGTGATATTGTAGATGAAGAAGTAGAAGAATTTACAAAAGATCCTAAAATGACTAAAGGATTAATTTGTTTTGTTGGCATTTTGTGTTTAGGAATTTTAGCGATTTTCTCTAGTATCTTTATTCCTGCTTTACAAGATTATACAATGATTATTGTGGCTATTATGTTCTTAGTAGCTGGTATTGCTTCTGTATTACTTGCAGGAGTTAAGGGAAGTGAATTACGTAAGACTTTTATTGATGGTGTTGTAACAATGTTACCTGCTATCTTAATGATCTTAATGGCAAATTCAATTAAGTATACTTTAGTAGAAGCTAAAATCTTAGATACATTACTTTATCATGCAGTAACGATTGCACAAACAATGCCTAGAGCATTTGTTATCTTATTCATTTATTTATTAGTACTTGTAATGAATTTCTTTATTCCAAGTGGTTCAGCAAAAGCATTCTTATTAATGCCTTTAATTGTACCAGTTGCGCAAATCTTTGATATTTCAGCTCAATTATGTGTTATGGCATTTGCATTTGGTGATGGATTCTCTAATATCTTCTATCCAACTAATCCTGTATTATTAATTAGTTTAGGTGTTGCAAATGTAAACTATATTGATTGGGTTAAATGGAGTTATAAATTCCAATTATTTAATATATTTATTACAAGTGGAATCTTATTATTTGGTTTAATGATTGGATATTAAAGAAAAATACCTAGTATACACTAGGTATTTTTTTGTATTAAAAAAGGATTCTTTCGAATCCTATAAGATTAAAATATAAATTAGATGAGCACTAATACCAGCACACAATCCACCAATTGTATGAGATAAAATTGATTTACCTGTCAATTCAGGAAATTTTAGAACTGACATCATTGCCACATGAGTTGATAAGTATCCACTAAAACACATACACATAGCAGTAAATACAGCAATGTCATTACCGTTTGCTAGTCCGTTAGTAACTAGACCTGGGATTAAACCAATTGCAGCTCCTGCAGCTCCTAATGCAGTGATAGGTACGGCAATACATTGAGCACTCGTAAATCCGAATAAAGGTTTTAAAATAAAATCAATCTTTGATCCTAGGTATGGTAATAATCCAACACCTTCATAAGCTGCACCAGTATAAATACCATCAACGGGTGAATTTGTTAACATCATAACTAATGTACAAATAATTAATACGCCTGGAATAATTTCTAAACCTAAATTAACTCCTTGTTTACCACCATCTAGTAAAGCATTCATAGCACGTGACATTGGACTACCAGCACGAATCAAACGCATATCTTCAACCATTACAGCTTTATCTTTACCAATATAAGCTTCTTCTGTTGTTCCATATGCTTTTTTCGTGAAAATTAACATGATACGAACACTCACAGCACTACCAATTGCAGCACCTAAGATACCAATTAAAGCAGGAACAACAAATGATTCACCAGTAGGAGAAATAAGTCCAATCATAAATGTTAGAATGATTAATCCCATTCCAAATCCTGTACCTAAGTTTGTTAGGGCAGGTAATTGATATTTTTTGAAATAACGTTTAAATGAATTATCATCTGCCAAAGCAAGAATTGCTGGATTGTCAGATAAGAATGTTGCCATAACTCCCATTGCACTAGCACCAGGTAATCCGAAAATTGGTTTCATTAATGGTGATAATATTTTATTCAATATAGCAATTACACCAAATTCAATGAATAAACTACCAATTGCTCCAGCTATTACAGATATCGCCATAATATAAAATACGGTATCCATTAATAATGCATAGGCTGTATTCATTAATGTATTCATCATATTTGCAATTCCCATTTCATATCCTAAATAACCAAATAAGACAAAGAATATAATAAGGAATATTAAAGTTTCTAAACTGTATATTTTCTTCATATTACTATTATCCATAGTTTCACCTCATAACTTCGAATATTATACTATAACAAATTAAAATAAGAAATAAATTTTATCACTTATGATATAATTAATCTATGAAAAGATGTAAATGGGTAGATGAAAAAAGTCAAATTTATATAAAGTATCATGATACTGAATGGGGAGTACCTTCTTATGATGATGCTTATTTATTTGAAATGTTAATTTTAGAGTCTTTTCAAGCTGGATTATCTTGGATAACGATTTTAAATAAAAGAGAAAATTTTAGGGAAGCATTTGATCAGTTTGATTATTTAAAGATTAGTCAATATAATAATGATAAAATAAATGAATTAATGAATAATAAAGGAATTATTCGAAATAAATTAAAGATTCATGCTGCTATTAATAATGCGAATATATTTGTGGATATTCAAAAGGAATTTGGTAGTTTTTCAAAATACATATGGAAATTTACTGATTATAAAATAATTAAGAATGAGAATGATCAAATTAAAACAACTTCATCTTTATCTGATGAAATTTCATTTGATTTAAAAAGAAGAGGTATGAAATTTGTAGGTTCAACTATCATTTATTCATATTTACAAGCTGTTGGAATTATTAATGATCATGAGAAAGATTGTGATTTATATTAAAAAAAGAACTCAGTGAGTTCTTTTTTTAGAATTCAGGTTCACAAGTGTATTTAGCTCTTTCAGGACTTAAGTTATCTGTGTAATAACGTACTGTTAGAACTGCACCACATCTACTTCTACTTTTTGGAGAAACTAAAATACGGTCTCCTTCAAGTAAAGTATCTAAAATAGCTTTACAACATACAATTTGGTTTCTTACACCTGGTTCACATTCTTCCATTAATTCTTTTGCATTAATTTCGATGTATAGCCATTGTGCATTGTGAGCATCTTGTTTCTTTTGGTTAATAATACTTGTGTATTGTTCTTGTGTTAATTTTTCCATTTTTTCAACATCCTTTCCACAAATATGCATTATTTTAACATAATTTCACAAATGTACAAGCAAAAATGATTTTTGTCATAAATATAAGAGATTATTTTATATGAAAAGCGGTTACATTTCAATTGTATAATTGCATTTTAATATGATTCGTGATATAAAAAAATATGTATTAATATGGGGGTAATTTTATGATAGCTTTAATTGCTTTTATTCCAATCTTAACAACACTTATCTTAATGCTTGCTTTAAATTGGCCAGCAAAATGGTGTTTATTAATTTCGTTTATTTTATCTTTAATATTTGGATATGTATTCTGGGATATTGAAGTTTTAGCTTTAATTGCTAGTTCAGTATATGGAATGCTATCTTCATTTGATGTATTGATTATTATTACAGGTGCAATCTTATTGATGAATACATTAAAAGCAAGTGGTGCAACTGCTGCTATTAATCGCGGATTCATGAATATTTGTCCTGATAAACGTGTACAAGCTTGTATTATTGGTTTCTCATTCTGTTCATTTATTGAAGCTGCAGCAGGATTTGGTACTCCAGCAGCTTTAGCAGGACCACTATTAGTTTGTTTAGGATTCCCACCAATGGCGGCAGCAATGATTACTTTAATCTTTGACTCAACAGCTGTTTCATTTGGTGCTGTAGGAACTCCAGTTACAAGTGCTTTAAATGCTTTAGGATTAACAGGGAATGTTGCATTTACTTCTCAATTCTCATTCTGGACAGCTGTACCACATGCTGTTATGTGTACATTCTTACCACTTGTTGTATTAATGATGACTACTAAATTCTTTAGTCATGATAAATCAATCAAACCTGCTTTAGAAGCTGCTCCATTCGCAATCTTCTCAGGTTTATCTATGGCAGTTCCAATGTTATTCATTGCGACATTTATTGGTTATGAATTTGCTTCTTTAATTGGAGCTTTAATTTCTATTGCAGTAAGTGTTATTGCTGCTAAGAATGGTTTCTTAGTTCCTAAAAAAGCTTGGGACTTTGGAGATCCTGCTAATTGGAAAAATGAATGGTTAGCTACTAGTGAAGTTTCACCGGTTGCTGAATCTGATATGTCTTTATTAAAAGCTTGGGTTCCATATGTATTAGTTGCAATTATTTTAGTTCTAACTCGTATTCCACAATTAGGAATTAAAGGATTATTAAATTCAGGATTCCCATTTGTTGTAGGAATTAAGAATTTATTTGGATTTGAAAACTTAAACTGGAATTTAAAATGGGCTTATCTTCCTGGTACATTCTTTATTTTAGTTTCTGTAATTACAAACTTCTTACATGGTATGAAAAAAGAAGAAGTTGTACAATCTTGGAAAGATACAATTAAACAAGTATCTGGTGCTGCTTTAGCTTTATTATTTGGTTTAGCATTAGTTGAAGTATTAAAATATAAAGGTCCTCATGGATTAAGTATGATGGATGAAATGGCAAATGCATTATCAATGGTAGGTAAAGATCTTTATGTTTTAATTTCACCATTCATTGGTGTATTAGGGGCTTTCGTTTCTGGTAGTGCAACTGTTTCTATGAACTTGTTTACAAATCTACAATTTAATACAGCTGAAGTATTAGGATTACCAACTGTATATATCGTATCTATGCAATGTGTTGGTGGTGCTATTGGTAACATGGTATGTATCAATAATGCAATTGCTGCTAGTGCAACAATTGGTACTACTGGAAAAGAAGGAAACTTAATTAAAATTAATGCGATTTCAATGTTATATTATGCATTAGGAACTGCTTTAATTTTCTATGTTGTCTTAGCTTTAGGTATTACTCCAGCATTATAAAATGGGTAAAAATAGGCGCAAAATTTGAATTTTGCGCTTTTATTTTGTTCTTGAAAGCGCTTTTTTCATAAAATAGAGACTAAAAATGTGTGAAAATTTGTGAAAAGATGACAAAATTGTAACTTGTATGTTATACTTTAACACGTGAGGTGATTTAAAACATGCATTATAAGAACTATCTTGGAAATAACATGAGTCTTAATCAACTGATGAAAATTACAGGAAGTGTTTCTTTAGTTACATTGTTGGCATTCTCTCAAAGAGGTGTTCTTCAAGCTGAAGAAGTTGTAGTTCCTACTACAAATCGTGTAAACTTGGAACCTATCAATATTAATTATAATGATACAAAAGCAATTGCTAATGTTTCAAAAATAATTCTAAAAGATGAAGTAAATCTTCTTTCAGAAGTATCATTAATTAAAAAAGAAAATACAAAAGCTGTTTATGCTTTAGAAGATTATGTTGTAACTGTTTATTATGACAAAGACAGTGGATTAGGTGTTAAAGATATTAAATTAACAATCGAAACAAAATTCACAAATAGTCGTAAAGAAGAATTAAAATTAGTAACATCGAATGATGCAACTAAGTTCGTTGATGGAACAGTAAACGAATACAACGTAAAAGTAAAAATTAACGATACGGTTGCTCCTGTTATTAAGTTGAATAAATCTTCTGTAACAATTAAAGATACAGATGATTTCGATATTAAAAATTATATTAAGAGTGTAAGTGATAACGTTGATGGAAAAGTTGATTATACTGTTAGCGGTGAAATCAAAAAATCAGGTAAGAAATACAAACCTGGAACTTACACATTCACAGTTACTGCAAAAGATACTAGCGGTAATGAAACAAGTGAAAAAATTACAGTAAAAGTTAAAGAAGAAAAATATCCTACTTATACTGGTGGAAAAAATGCAAGTACTAAGAATTTTAAAGGTACATCAACTCTAGTTAATGCTGCTTATGCACAATTAGGTAGAAAACAAGATTGTACTCGTTTAGTATCAAATGCTTTAGCTGCTGCAGGAATTAACTTCCACGGATGGCCACGTGAATATTTCGCATTAGGATACACAGTAAGTTATTCACAAGCAAAAGCTGGTGACTTAATCTACTATGCAAATGGTGGAAATGGACGTGCTCACATCGCTTTATATGTAGGAAATGGTAAAGCAATCCATGGTGGTTGGGGTGGAAAAACAGTTCTATACTCAGCTAACTATAGAAGTTGCAGTACTCCAATCTTTATTCGAATCGCAAAATAGATGGCATAAGCCATCTTTTTTTA
>JAEIGA010009937.1_pt1 | contig 14419 bp, 12 predicted proteins | sample 9270691 | NCBI WGS metagenome assembly JAEIGA01 (sample SAMN17057246, study PRJNA624740) | gut metagenome | biome: biome; isolation source: fecal sample | host: Bos grunniens | place: China: Xizang | collected 2019 | reverse complement strand
TGAAACAAAATCATTAGCTCGTTTGCCTGACAGATTTTCTGGGGCTTTCGCATCTGCAAGCCCTGCTGCTATCTTAATATGAATATCCTCTTTCATATCAGTTATATCCTTTAAGTGTTTTTTTCAATTGTTTAATTATCCTATTCTTCACGGTGTACACATAGTCGCAAGTCAGCCCAAACTCTTCTGCAATTGCTTCATATTCCCTGTCTTCAATGAAGAGTTGCTTAGCTATTTCTTTATCTCGCTCACTTTTTATAGCATCTATGGCAGTTTCTATATCCATCATGATTCCTGCGTCTATGCTCTGCACCCAATCACCACGGAATGTCTCCCATTTATCACTTATAGTAATGGCGCCGTTCAAATCTATCTTTGATCTCTTATAATCTCTGAAAAACCTATAGGATACTGTGGAAATCCATGTACTTAGCGAGGATAATGATGAGTCAAATGATCGTAGTCTTCTCCAGTTGTCCTCATACATAAACAAGAAAAACTCATCGACTAAATCCGACACTTCTACCTTATAGTCAAAGAGTTTATAAATATGGTACTGAAAGGTTGCAGAAAATTTAGTGTAGAACATATATACAATGGCATCTTGGTCTCCTAATAAAACAGCTTTAATCAGCCGTCCGTCAGACCAAGATGTCATGGGTTCTTTTCGGGGAAACAATCGAATCATTTTAATAGAATAACCTTAGCGGAATTATTATCCATATCAGGCATAGTCATACCTATGCAGGCACCGATATAAGTAGGGTCACATACAAGATATTTATCTGAACCGAGTTGTATATAATCACCCTTGAGTTCCTCTTCAAACTTCACTGCTGTAGCAAGATGACCTGGATAATATACAAGTATAACATCCAGACCGAGAAGATCTCGTACGAGACGAGAATATAGTATAGACCTATCCTCACAGTCACAGTAAGGATAGAATAGACTCTCTTCAGCAAAGAGCGCTCTATCACCTCCCCATACTTTATCATCATACTCATATACAAAGGCAGACTGCACAAAATCAAGAAGAATATCAGCCGCTTCAGGATATGACTTTCCGTCCATTGCCTCTGCAAGTGCAGGATACAATTTATACTTGATAGATGAGTCAAGCGGAGTGTTGGCATACATTGCCCACCTTGTCATAGGATTATCATCCAATTGCGAAGTAGGATAACTAGCAAAGAAGGCTATAAGATTAGTATTTACTGAACAAGAGGCAACTGTTCCGTAACCTTCTGCCTTCAGCTGACGTACTTCTGACTCTGATCTATAAAGCAATGGCTCAGAAGGGACTAATAGCGACAAGTTCTTTTCATTAGGGAATGCAAAATCTGCGATTTGCATTTCTTCACTACCACCATTGAGAGGATAATAATAATCTCCATCAATATCGAAATATGGAAGTCCATATATCTGATGCTTTGTTCCAAATAAAATAGTTAGTCCATTCTGATCCGCCCCTAGTCTCATCTTGTATCCGGACTGACTATAAAGATATGCAGTAAGCAGAATCATCTCATTCTCTGACTGTAAGAACTCTCCTGAAAAATGTAATAGCATAAGAAGGTAGGCCCAGTCACATAGCTGATAATAATCTCGGATTTTCAGGCAGTCGATAAGCATATTGTCATACATGTCAGACATTAGTTGTTCCCATACTCTAGATACGTCGTTGCCATCAAGTGATGCCAACTTAAAGCGATGAGAATCATCTGCCCTAATCTTCATAGCAGTATTAAAGAACGGGAATTCAAACCATGTCTCTACGATTACTGGTTGTGGCTTGACTGGTTCAATTGGCTGCGGCTGAGGTTCAATCACAGGAGCAGGAATTATCTCATCATAAGGTAGTTCCTTGTCATCGATTGGCTTCTCTCTATCATCCTCAATAACAACAGGAGGCACCTCATCTTCCTTAGGGATAGGTATTATTGGTGCTGCCTTATAATATTCCCATGCCTGCTTAAGAAACTCCACGTATTTACCGTTACACTCATCTCTGAAATCAGTGTACCTCTTGGTTGCCTGCTGCGTGAATTTACGATATTCATCAATCATTGAATTTTGTGCAAATGCATTGATTGACACAATAAATATAGAAACAAGTATTACGATAAATCTTTTCATTACTTTCTGATGATTATATCTTTGATTTTCAAACACATATCAACATCCTGCTTACGACTCTTGGCAAGCCAAGACTGAAAAGCTTCGAAACTTAACATTGCTGGCATATCATTTCCCATAGTAGTATTATCTATAGGGCGTGAGAATTTATTAGGAGAGAAGATTACATAAATACGATTAAGCTCGTTGTCTTCTCCGCAGTATAGAGTGTATTCGCTGTAGAGACTCTCTACGTTACGCCCTAATTCCGGATAGTATTGCGATCTCTTATGCTCAAAAAATACAACTCGTTCTCCTTGAGACACAAATTGGCTTCCGTCAGACTGGTGTTTCAAAGGCAAAAGACGACTCACTCCGCTAAGATCATACAGATACACAGCCACATATCCATCTACTGGAGTTTGAAACGATATGTACAGCTGATCACCATCACGAAACTCGTCACTTTCAAACCTATCTTCTATGCCATTCTTAAGAACTAACATATCAAATGGCACCTTGGCAGACTTAATCTCACGAATTGTACCTTTTATCCAAACGTGAACAACCTGCATATTCTGTTCATAGGTGATAGACACTTTAGGTTCACCGATGGTTTCAATCCATTCACCCTTGACTTCGCTGTCACCTAATGAAAGGAAAGAGATAGAACTTTCGCCGTTAACATTAGATACTGTTGTTGAGTTGTTTACCCCGACTACTGTTCCAAAATGATCTGCTATTATATTGATTTTGGCCCTTTCTATTGCAATAGCCTTAGCCTGTTCTACAGTGATGTTTTGAGGCGCATGATAGGTGTATTCGCCAGATGCCGTCAGCATTTTCTGTGCTGACGACATCATTGGGAATAATATAAGAAATATTAGTGTTAACCTTTTCATTGACCTACATGCTGCCCCACATTGCATCAAGTTGATTATGAAGGTCTTCACCCTTCTCCTCAAGCTGGGCTTTGATAACTGCTTTAGCTGCATCAAGAGCCATCTGTGCATTGTAAGCGATAGTTACACGCACCTCGACGGTCTTATTTGCAAGTTGCCTATAGCACTCAGTCACAGTGAACACGCGTCCGAGTCTTTGTACGATGAGATTCTTGCTCGCCTGAACTGTACGTGCAATCGACTCTGCATCATCCTGGGCAATCTGTTCATTGGCTAAGGTACTCTCAATGAGAGCTGTTACTTCTGTCTGAATTTGACCCGCAAGATTTGTCTTTGCAATCTCTACTGCCTGCATTTTTGCAGCGTCATAGGTCTTTCCTGGAGACATCGCATCACCGATGATATACTTTGGAAGTCCAGACTCTTCATACTCATAGTACATGCTATATGCTTTATCAAGCTGTTTCTCAAGTGGAAGATGTCCTGGTGCTACAATCCATCCTTGCTTCTTAAGATCCTTAGCCTCCTTCTTCGCTGCTTTTGAAGCCTTTGAGTTCAACTCTGACTGAGCTAACTTAGCAATCTGTCTACGTTCCTTAATTGTTTCTTTTGTTGTCTGTGCATTTGCGATGCTGCATACCATGAGAGCAGCCATTGCGAGTGAAATGATTCTTTTCATGTTGCTATAATTTTGAGTTATTTAATTTCGTATGTATCTATATGTAGGAATATGATCAGGAAATCTATCAACTGCCAACAAAGAAAAATTGATGTTTTAAGCATAATTCTTCCAGGAGAGTATCTGATAATGGTTCCAAGTCAAAGATCTTCATATCCTTTAGTTTTTGACCAACATAATTATTAAAGTTTTTTAACTTAAACCAACAATATCCATAGGGTGTTTGTACTGTACAGAGTAGAGAGTCTAACATGCCATCATTAACTGATGGGAGAAGAAGTATTATATCCAATGACATTTCTTCTTTTTTATCGATCGCTCTTATCGTTAGTTTGGTCTTATTATCTAACAGACATTGTAGAGTATTTGGCTGGCTGACGGCAACTACAAACTTAGCATCCATTGCATCAGACTCATCAAAAGTATCTTTTTCGGAAATATGTACAAAACCACCAGAGTCAGAACTCCTCACAAGATACAAAGCTTCTATATCTGCCATAACTGCTCAGCTTTTTGTCTATTTATAAAATTTTGCCCTTCCGTTCCCACAAACACGAATTGCATGTAATTAGCAAATGGTCTTCCTACTACGGGTCCTATAACTATATCATAATCCTTAAATGCTATAGTTCGAGTTCTTTTCTCATCTTTTATTCTTTTTCTTTCATTCCTAGCTTGCTCATTACTCAGTAATTTCATTCTTAAATCTATCAGTTTCATATCATCAATGTCGTACGATATGACTGCCATATCTTGTTTAGATCGATGCCATGCCCAAGCAGAAACAAGATGAATACTATTTCCAGTATAAAAGCCTTGACCGAATTCCCCACCACCCTGATTGACATCTATTTGACCAGATATCAAATCTGCAGCAGCACCTATGTTGGTTCCGTGATACAATATCATAATTATTCTTTTTGACACCTTATTGATTTTCCTGCAGCCCTCTGCCATGTACCATTTATATGATAAGATTCAGGGATAAATGAAATAAGCATATCAAATGCATATGTATCATTAGTTATTGAAGTCCAATAGCTACCTCCATCATGATTACCACCATCCGAATACTCACGCCACATAACAGAGGGATACCATATAATAGAGTCATTGCCAAAGTCATTAAAGAAATTAAAGCCCTTATTATTTATATCGCCAGAAATAAGAAATGAGTGAAATGATTGAACTCCTTTTAACGTCGCCCAAACATTTTCCGGCACACGCCATCCTTTGGGACAAGGATCATAGATTGTTTTTGAAACCGACCATAATTCGTTATTACGATTAGCATAATGCCAATCTCCACATTCAGCAGTTGGATTCACAATAAATTGTGTCGGATTTTGAATTGTATGAACAACAGTTCCAACACTACTACTAGTTGATACCTGAGACCACGCCCCCGTTGAAGCGACTTCAGCAAAGTTCTCTATAGAAGAGGTAGCGAGAAACGGGTCTTTGCGTCCCCATTGATATAATAAGCCAAGAGCGCCAATATCACCTGGAGTCGCTGAAGTAGCTCCTAAATTGCGATCCATCATAGTTCCTGCATTATTATAATATACCTGTTCTTCAGGTTGATCAGTCACCCAAATATGCCATGACCACAATATTGTACCCGATGCATCTTTGGCAGCAATGACGGCATTACCTTCTGTTAGCGGAGAAGACGTTTCAAATTCGATGTAACTATCTTTATAAGAAACATTACGTACAATATCACCTACAGATGGAGGCACATCTGTACCAAATGATTCCCACAGAACTTCTGCAGCATCCACATCTCCTATAGTCTCTGTACTATTTCCTTTTATAGTGGCATATAATTTATATTTACCTGGCTCTGAAACAATGTAGCAATTTGCTGTTGCATCAGCAGAAAGATTTACATATTCTTCTTTTGGAGATTCAGGAATAGTGGGTATGGTGTCTTCTTGTACGCATCTAATTGAATATCCATAAGCTCGGTATCTTTTCGAACCTTCAATACTGGACTCTGTTTCGTTAAAATGAAGAACGTACGCACCTGTCCAATAACTAGATGACCCCGAATAATAGTACAATGATTTTGAAGACCAATAGTAACCGCCAGACTCTCTACTATATGGGCCACCATTATAGGAATCTACACAATAATAACGTTGACCTGCAGCAGGAAGAAATACGGCTGAAACATCTTCACTATAAGCATTAGATCCACTAAACCAATACCCAGTTTTGTTTTCATGTGTAGTCCATGATGATTTGTTATCATCTAGGGAGCCTAATTCATCAGCAGTAGGCACTCGCCACCCATTTGGACATGGATTATAGCTATCGTTATACCACATATTATCATCTCGCGTTGTACTCCAATTAAAAGGTGCCTTTTGACACTGATAGAAGACATTCTTATTAGAGGATGATTGTCCTGTTGCAAGAGAGACCGGTCCTGCTTTAATAGTAGGAGTTGATTCATCATATGAGGCAGAATAGCCTTGGCCATATTTTCTTCCCCATTGATAGAGTTTTCCATAAGGAAATCCCTTGCTTTCATCTGTCGGTTTTTTATATCCGCAGTTTACTGGTGCCCATACTACTCCATCGATTTTAGTTCCTTTACCATGATTAATTCCATACTCATCAATATAATCAATTAAACCATAGGTTTCTTCATATGTTATAGCGGTTGCCGTTGTTCTTTTAGATCGTTTAATTATGAGCGTTTTCTCAGATTTAACACTCATTAATGACTGATTATCAGCCTCAATTAAAAGTTCAAAAGTAGTATATGTACCAGGTGGAATTACAATATGAAACGTAGTCGGTACAATTTCACTAAGTTTTACACCTGATGAACAGTCCAGTTTCACTGAAGTGTGTGCATCTACATTGAGGGTTAATGATGGGTTATCAATATAATCCATTGGAACTACACCTTTACCTGAAACAGGAATAGCACTTCCCTCAGCATTTTTACCAGTAAAAGCAATTTGTGTAATCGTATGATTCCCCAACAACTGAAGTACTAACACTCCACAGAGATTTTTAAAATTCAGGATTTCACCATTATATTGTGCTACCATTGGAAAGTAACCAGGTGCAACTCCATCAGTATAATAGGGTTGAACACTTGGAATTGTCACATTAAACCCATTCTCACCATAACTATTCACAATATCGAATGGGTATGCTGCGTAAAAATCTTCCCCTTCGGATAGTTCGCCCTCAAAATATGCAAACGTACTATTATCTTCTTGCGTATTTATGAATTTAGAAGATGAATTACCATTTGTTACATACACCTTATCTTCAGGTTGCCACATTATGCTTCTAAATTCATCTGCTGGACTTCCGTCTAAAATCGTCTTTGTATTATCGTTCGCATTGAACATTTCAATGCCAGCATAGAATACCATAGGTATGGTATTCTCATTAATATTTTCATTCTGCTCAATCTCATTTTGACATCCGAGAATAGAGCATAAAACAAGAAATATAAATTTATATCTTTTCATAACCCTTTACTTTACCATTCAAAGCCCTCATTACCAACATCTTCCGTGTTACCACTATGTCTATCCGTAGTAAACGATATCTCAGGGCCATACGTAAAACCGTCATAATCTGTTAAAGCATAACCACGTACATAGTATGTGGTGTTTGGCTTTAAATTCTCTATTTTTGTATTAAATTCAGTAAACGAAGATTCCCATCTATTATCACCATGCTCCGGATGTTCAGAAAGCCCCCAAACGATTCCGAATACTTTTGCAGGATTAAAATCAATAGAAACACTGTAATTCTCCCCTGAATCAGTTTTATTATAATGTAATGATCCTGTAAGCGTTGCACTGGTTGCAGTAAGAGAGATAGGAATATCAACATTTACTATGCATGTAGGTGTTGGATATTTAAATTTAATTTCTTGATCCCCAAATACAACCTCGCCTGTAGTTAGATTTTGTATCCATGGTCTTATATAATAGGTTTGATTATACTCAATATTACTAATAAAGCATGGTCCCCCAGAAGAACCTCCAGTAGATTGAGCATTATTGTCATTAAAGTTTGGATTGGAATTAAGACCGTAGACAACCCCAACAATTATATTATCTTTACCTTCATATTCAGGTATGACCGTAACAATAAGAGAGCTTGGCGAGTCCATGGAAATTTTGCTGTCAATACGGGCACTCATCGGTGATTTTGTTTTGAATGAAATCATTTCACCATATGAGGTTCCTGCGGAATTTACTGCATACGCTCTTACATAATAAGTGGTATTGATTGCGAGGTCAGAAAGAGTTATCTCGAATTCACCGACACCTTCACCTACTTGAACTTTGTCACTATCTATTGTGGGATTTGGTGTTATACTCCATGTTATTCCTCGTTCTGTAACGGCAGCGCCGCCTGTAGCGGTGACGTTGCCGCCTACATTAGCAGTGTTTATTGTTACATTTGTAGCCTGGGAAGTTGTAACGGACGGTTTCACGGCATTTGTTGAGAAAGACACCTCATCTCCATATGAAGTACCATGACCATTTGTGGCATATGCTCTAACGTAATAAGTCGTTCCTGGCTGAAGACCAGTAATCGAGCTTACGAAGCTGCCTGTACCGGTACCATCTGTGGTCTTGGTGCTCAGCGAGATGGTTGGGTTGTGATCGGTGCTCCATACTACGCCACGAGCTGTAACAGTCTTTCCTCCATCCGAAGTGACGTTACCGCCCGTTGTTGCTGAAGAACTTGTGACATCGGATGGAGATGTTGTTGTTACCGTCGGCTTTATGCTTCCCGTTGTGAAACTTATCTCCTCGCCGTATGATGTGTCGACTGAGTTGATTGCGTATGCACGTACATAATAGGTTGTGGCAATATTAAGATTTGTAAGTTCTGCCGTGAATGAACCTATACCGCTTCCGACTTGTTTCTTATTGTCGCTTGTCGTAGGATTCTTGGAGGTGCCCCATACAATTCCACGTTCTGTAACCTCATCACCTCCAGTCGATGTGACATTTCCACCTACTTTTGCCGAGCTGGTTGTTATATCTGTCGCATTAGACGTTGTTACATTCGGTTTGACAGGATTTGTTGTAAATGAGACCTCCTCCCCATATGTGGTGCCATTGGCATTAGTTGCATAAGCCCTTACATAGTACATCACTCCTGGTTCAAGACCCGAAATTGAACTTACATAGCTACCTGTACCAGTTCCATTTGTGGTCTTAGTGGACAATGACACGGTAGGGTTGTACTCCTTACTCCAGACTACTCCGCGCGCTGTCACTGCTGAACCTCCATCTGAAGTGACATGACCTCCGGATACCGCTGAAGAACTGGTCACTTCACTTGGAGAAGCTGTTATCACTGTCGGCTTTACACTTCCTGTAGTGAGGCTTATCTCCTCACCATATGATGTTCCGACAGAGTTAATCGCGTAAGCTCTAATATAGTAAGTAGTTGCTATTGAAAGATCTGTAAGGGTGGTATGGAACTCACCTAGACCCTCTCCTATCTGAACTTTATTATTTCCCGTTGTTGGATTTTGTGATGTGCTCCATACAATTCCGCGTTCAGTAACTTCTGCACCTCCTGTCGCTATAACATTTCCTCCAATCTTTGCCGAAGTTTGGGTAATCTCATCCGCTTCAGTTGTACTTACTGTTGGTTTTACAGCCTGCGTTGTAAATGAGACTTCTTCTCCATACGATGTTCCGAGAGAATTGGTAACGTATGCTCTCACATAGTATGTTGTGCCAGGATCAAGACCGGTTATTGAACTTGTAAATTTTCCCACTCCCGAACCATCAGAGGTCTTAGTGTCAAGAGCAATACTAGGATTATGCTCTTTACTCCATACAACACCTCTGCTGGTAACTTCTGCACCGCCATCAGATGTTACGGTACCTCCGGATATTGCAGAGGAACTTGTTATCTCTGATGGATCCGTAGTTATTACCGTAGCATTACTCTGCGATAAAGTTTCAAAAGTAATTTCATTACCATAGCCTACACCATCTGAGTTTACAGCATATGCTCTTAAGTAATACATTGTGCCTGGAGACAGCCCAGTAACATTAGCAACATATTCCTCTTTGCCAGCACCATTCTCAGTCTTTGTTGGTAATTCAATGGTAGGATTTGTTTCAGTACTCCAGACTACTCCCTTAGATGTAACCTCAAGACCGTTATCTGAGATAGATAAGCCACCAGAAACAGCAGTTGTATAACTGATATCAGATATATTTGCAGTTGTCAAAGACGGTACGGCATGCGGAACAAACTCTACGATCTCACTAAAAGTAATATACTCACGATCCATTACATAGGAACGCATATAGTATTTCGCTCCTGTAGTTAGTCCTTTAATTTCAACATTAACTACTTCTGTATTATTTGATGCAACTTTGGTATCATCTGTTGTTACTTCTGCGTCGTCACTATAATAAATACCGGCTTCGGACGAAGAAATGCCATCAGCCTTACTGATAGTAGAAGATATGGTTACATCACTTCCGGAAGCAGCAACAACCTTAGGTGCGTCTAATGTCACATAGTAGTCAAAAGCTGGCATTGTGAAAGACTTTACGGACGAAAGAATTTCACTTTTACCATTTGAAAGATAAGCCTTATAGAAATACTCTTTACCATAAGTATTTGGCAATACTTTTACTGAAAAGGTTTCATTACTGGTGCGAGCAACTAATTTTTCTGCTGATGTCAGCTCAAAATTATCGCCATAATAGAAACCGACTTCATCAATCACTGTTGATGATAAACTTTGTATATATGAAGCATTCAGCACTACAGTAGTTGATTCATTACTGATAGTTGCATCACCTACTGCAACTTGCGGCGGCAAGAATTTACCCGCAAGTTCGGCTTCATCAGTACCCATGCAAGAGCTGAAGCATAGGATGGAAGTTGTAAGAATTATAATTTTTGAATAGAAATTCATAGCCTTCGTTTTTAGAACATCACACCTATACCTACCTCTGCTTCAGTGTATTTGAATGCAGTGTTGTTTACGCCTAGTGTAAGAGCAATCTTTCCAAACTTGAGCGCTACTCCCGCATCTAATGCTACACCAGCGCATGATTTGTCAGTCACCTTGGCCCATTCACCTTGAAAATCTTTCCAGTATAAGCCTCTTGAGCCATATCCGACACCTACATATGGATAACACCAGCGAGATGCTCTAAGCATTCCACCGGCAGTAATTACTAGTCGAGATTTCTTACTTGCACCATCTGTCCAAATGTGGCCACCTCCTTCAATTTCTCCTGTGCTGGTACAATTATATGAACTTGACTGAAAGTTGAAGTCGCTTTTAGCTTTGACGTACCAACCGTATTTCTTTACCATACCGAACATGAATCCGTACGATAACTGAGGGTACACACCTGCCTGGGCAGTTGCCAGGATTTCACGTTGCAGAATGTCTTTAGTTGTTACATCAACCTTGAAAACTATAGGCTTACCTGCAAGCTGCTGTTTGTCAGCAAAAACATCGTATTTGATTACTTTGACTCCGCTTGTTTCTTGTTTGCCAAAGTCTCCTGAGATGTTCTCAAGAGATGGAGTGAAAGAATAAGTCTTTCCACCATCTATGCTTATCATAAGTTTTGTTTTACACCAACGCACATCGTCGCCGAGGAGAAGTTTGTACTGAATAGTAAACTCTGATCCAGTTCTCTCAATCTTCATGGCTCCTATCGTAACTTCGTCGGGATAGGGATTTCTCACATGATCTTCTGATTGTGCAAAGGATGATACAGCAATCAGAAGGCTCAATATTATTAATTGAAACTTTCTCATCTTATCTAATCTTCTCAATTACCATGTTTCTGTTGCCAAAGAACTCAGGTGTTTGAGCTCCTCCACGAATATTTTTAGCTTCGCGTGATACGCTGTCTGTTACATAGTTTACAAGTTCCTCAATCATTATGATTCCATCGTCATTGCTGTCAGCTTCACCCTGAAGGCCAACTGCTAGGAAGTAAGTAAAGAGACCTGACTGAGCCTGATCATATCCAAGAGACGTCTGTTCTCCAGATGATGATGTAAAGAGACGGAAGTTTGGATTAGTATCCCACGGACGGTTTGACAGTTCAGGCATCGTGATTCTTACAGCCTTTGCATTACTGATATTTTCTGATTGGTAGCTTACAGTCTGCCTTGAACTGCCACTGAAACAAGCATCCAAAATCACTGTGACAGACTTTGCATTGAGATTATTTAAGTCAGCGTAGAGTTTATTCAGACTATATCCGCGATTCTTAACGAGCTCCTTTCGTGCATCATATGGGAACAGGTAGACATCCTGAGTACCATTGTCTGCAATATCTGGCATACCATGGCCAGAATAATATACGAACACGTCTGTTTCGCCTGGCTTAACTGAATTCTTCAGGTATCCAAAACTTGGATCAAAGAAGTCACTCAATGCATTTCCTGTTACCTGCTCATTTGTAATTAGCTGCACATCTTGGATTCCCATTGAAGTTTCAAAATATTTAGCCATTACTTGTGCGTCTCTCGCTGCATAAGGCGCAGGAGCAACTCCATATGAGTTCTTTTCGGCACCGATCACAATCGCAATTGCATTCTTGTAAATTGGATCTCCAGCAGGTGCGATGCTAATATCTCTTATCTTGATATTTGAGGATATTCTGTTGGATGAAGAATAAACCTTCGTCTGCTGCTGAGCCAACAGCTTTTCTCTCTCCCTGAATATCAACAATGTTAGGTTTAGCTGGTGTGGTTCCTAGAGGAATAGGAATGATTGATGATGCTATATCACCATATCCTTTATCTTCGTGTACCGTGATGTAGATTGGAAGATATTCACCTACATGCTGATAGTTGTTGTTGGCACTTAGACGGAAAGCTATTTCCTTAGCTTCTCCTGCGAGGAAATTATCTATTGATCCAGATAAAGAGTTTACAGTGCCACTTTCTGTCATTAGATATACATTCGGATTGGATGTTGATATGGTATATCTTACATTATTCGCTTCTCCATGTCCAATGTTCTGCAATGTAACCATAGCTTTAACAACCTCACCTTTTTGCACCTTTCCATCTGGATTTCCATTAAGTGGACGGAGTCCTTTACCGGCATCGATTATAGACACACCCTGAAGGCTCATCTTGGCTTTCTGATATTCATACGTTGATAGCATAAGGGTGGCATCAATATCATAACCTAATGGCTCTGACACTTTAATTGCAAACTCCAAGGAGTCGGTTGGGATATCAATTCGTGCTGCTATTGGAAATTCCAGTGTAGTTCGTCCGTCAGCAGCTATGCTGGTTTTTGTAAGTCTCGTGTTAAACGTCAAGCCCTTGTACTCCTTAGTCGGATTTACAGATACGGATATAGCATCTGATTTACCACCATGATTTTGAAGGGTCAATTTAATCATTCCTTTTTCCTCAGCTTCGAGAATCTTGTTGTCATTAGCATCTGAGAAGTCTATGTCAACATACAATTCAGGTGGCATAAATAGTTCGCTCACATCCTCGATAGAGAATGTGACGATTTCTGAGGTTACTGATTGAGCATAGGAATATGCTGAACCCAAGGTTGCCCAAGCAAGTAAAAAGGAAAATAGTTTTTTCATATTGATTATTGTATTTATCGTATATAGGAACTGAGAGGGAGAATCTATCAAGGATTATAGTTTCTTGCTAAGATATGAGCATAACGTAGCAGATAGATAGAGTACTAATTCAGCCTCCTCATAAGAAGGAGGACTCCCTTCACGTACATGTCGTCCATAATTCGATGCATATCCCCAGAGTTTATGGATAGCCTCATTAATAGGCTGGGGAAAACAATCTCTCTTATCTGAGATAATTTGCCCTAGCGTTTTATTTGGAGTATCTGCATGTTTTCTTGCAAGACATTCAAGGGCAGCATTAGAATGATGAACGACCCCAGTCAGATCTGGATTAGGCCTGCGGGAAAAATCCTTTATAGCTTCCTTTAGTTCGCTTGTTGAAGTTACTTGTCCTTTTTGTTCAAGATTCTGACAGGCAGTCTTCAAAATCAATTCTTCTTCCTCATTACCACGATATCGTATCAGACCATCCTGCAACTTCCATCCAATCCCTTCTTTAAGAAAAAAACGATTAATCTCTTGAGTAAAAAAATGTTGCTTGTCTTTGGAAAGATTTTGATAGATGGCCTCTATAACATCATAAACATAAAACCATTCGCAGTCTTGAATTAAGCAACGGATTTCTTCGCTCATGTAGCCATTTTCATCCCAATTTTGAGGATTTTCTGCTTCCTGAATAGCAAGACAGACACATCGTCTTATTTCTTTTAGGCCTATACCCGTTTGCTGAATAAGGAGAAATAAGTAATTGCGAAAGTTATCTGGAGCATCTGTGATTACGGATATTTCTGGTATCTCCATAACCACATTTTCTCGTCTGGAAAATAAAGCACACATACTATTACTACAGCTTCGTTTGAACGAAACTTATGATATCTATCGCTCCAGATAGAGTTATATACAAAGAAAGTGTGGAGCTGACTTTCGTTTATCTACATGAAGGTTGTGGAAAGACCCTAGCTAAAATAAACGACACAATACCCCACACTCGGATAGATATGGGATATCAGGGCACGCAGAATGTGCCCGTCCACAGGTATCTATACGAAAGTGAGTGTTGTTCCGTGCGCCCTTTAGCTAAGAAAACTTCCACATTTTCATGTAAG
>JAEIGA010009936.1_pt1 | contig 14421 bp, 13 predicted proteins | sample 9270691 | NCBI WGS metagenome assembly JAEIGA01 (sample SAMN17057246, study PRJNA624740) | gut metagenome | biome: biome; isolation source: fecal sample | host: Bos grunniens | place: China: Xizang | collected 2019 | reverse complement strand
GGATGTTGGTTGTACACTTCCTCGATGGATACAAGGACTTCTTCTACGGCTTGCAGATACTCTGACTCGCCTGGATGCTTCGCAGCAAGATGCTGCATGATGTCGGTTACTTTCATTGTAGTAATATTTTTAAGGGTTGTTGTTATTGGCAATTGGATATCGGGTGCAAAGGTACTATTTTTTTTGCAAATACACAAAAAATGTGGTGCCTTTTTCGGATGTAATGAACGAAATTTTTCCTCCACTGCCTTCTACAATGTTCTTTGAGATAGGCAATCCGAGACCTGCGCCCGTATTTTTGGTTGTAAAATTAGGGACAAAGACTTTGTTTTGCATCTCAACTGGAATGCCTGGTCCATTGTCAGAAATGGATATTTTGAGCCATTCTTTGTTAGGATTGAGATGTTCATCTTCTACCGTTTGTTGGTTGGCAGGTTTTAGAATAACAATGATATCGCTATTGGATCTGCCCAGCATAGCTTGCAGCGCATTGCGGAGAATATTGCTAAACACCTGCGTAATTTGGTCAGCATCGGCAAACGCCATCAGTCCAGTTTCAGGGCCGACATAGCGGATAGGCACCTGGTCAGGATTATTGCGCATGAGTGTAATGACTTTGAATAGTTTGTCCGCCACATCTACTACTGTAGGATTAACCTCAGGCATCTTGGCGAAAGAAGAGAATGACTTAGCAATATGACTAAGGGTATCTATTTGATCAATAAGCAATTGAGTAGAACGATTGAAATAGTCATTGAATCGCGGTGTATCCTTGGTACGTTGCAGTTGCTGCAAGGTAAGTTTCATGGGTGTAAGCGGATTATTGATTTCGTGTGCCACTTGGCGCGCCATAGTCCGCCATGCCATCTCACGTTCAGTGCGTGCCAATCGTTCGGAAGACTCCGCCAATGCATCCACCATCAGATTGTACTGTGTGATAATTTCGCCTACCTCGTCTGAGAACACATAGTCGATATGTTCGGCATTAGCACCAAGTTGATTTTGTTTGAGCTGGTTGCTAACCACACTGAGAGAAGAAGTGATGGCATGTGATATACCCCAAACAATGAGAATAGAGATGAGCAAGAGAAATATATATAAAGGTAGTAGTTTCGCCATAAAATTCTCAACATGGGCATTCATTTCGCTCTGCGAGATAAAGCTGGGCAAGGCTATATATCCGATTTTAGCATAATTACCATTGATAAATTCAGTATAAGCAGATAGGTATCGCATATTACTTATTTGCTCATATTGAACCCTCGTAGCTTCCCCCGTAAAAAATGGTTCAGGCGCAAGGTGACGAGGCAACAATCCAAGGTCAAATAGTTGGGGCGTAGAGGAACCGATTAGCCTTCCATTGAGATCATAGACGTGGATATCGGTTTCAAAAACAAAACTCATATCACGCAAATCTATATTAAGCGCTGGGGTATTAATGGGCGAGATAGAAAGATCCCAGAAATACATGTTCTGAAGTGCCATCTGCACATATTTTGCTTTTTTGGACAGTCGGAGTTGCTGCGTTTCGATAAAGAGTCGCCCAATATGTTCAATAGAAAGCATAAAAATCGAAAGCAAAATCACCAACACCAAAGGCGTAAGCACCAATTGAAACTTACCACTGAGGCGCATTCGGCGAAATCCGCGATACTTTACCAATGTGAATATGGCCACAGATAACAGCAGCCCAATCATCACACCCGTGATGATATAGTACATGCGCAGTTTGGCTTTGGCGGAAGTTTGCTCCTGTTCATCGGTTGCCAAGATAGCTTGGTAGGAGAAATTGTCGGTGACCTCTGCAGGTGCAATAGCATTGGCATCACGGGTCTCATGCGTTATTGAAAAGAGGTACAATCCATCATACGAATAGATAGGGATACAATCCTCTTTGGACTGGTGGAGCGTCAATTTCCAATCTTCGTCGCCATGAAAAGGAGGGATAAAGTAGTTATGTAGTTGCGAGGTTGTTACCGAATAGTTGTACTTGATGGGTAAGGCTACCAACACCTTATAATCGTCAATCTGCTTTCGGCAGCAAATACCCTGCGCATTGTCCCATTGGGTAAAATACCACTGGTCATGCAGTTCCCATTTAGTACGCTCAGACGAACTCAGCCAAGCATTGGACCAATACACCAATTGGTTACCCTTATAGATATAGAAGAGGATAGTCTTGTCGGCTTGCGTATAGTGCCAAATAGAGTCGAAATTGTTGGTTTCGATAGCCTCTGCCACATGTGTCAATAGTTGGTTGGCACGGTGTTGTTGTTGGTGCAAAGTATATTGCAGTTTTTTGCTTCTCCATGCCGTCGACTGACACGAACACACCCCCAACAACAAGGTGAAAAGGATAGATAATATGCCTATTTTTCGTTTCACGCTGCAAAAATAATGCTTTTTTTGCATATTTGCAAATTTTTTACTACTTTTGCAGTCGATTTTAGGTTATAGCCGATAGATTAGAGATTAAAAACAAAGATTATGGTACATATTTTCACCTCACTTCTGTTGGGATTCTTGATGATATTGGACCCATGTACGCTATTCACAAGTATCGCAGCAATTGGATATATAGACAAGGAGATTGATAATCGCCGCAGGGTGCTGAAGAACGGACTGATGTTTGTGTTGGGTAAATTAGCAACCTATACCTTGTTAGCCATTCCATTCATCATGGGTGCTAAGACCGATGGTATCAAACATTTTTTGCACCATTGGGGCGAACCCATGTTAGCAGCATTTATGATTATCTGCGGCGTGCTACTGCTCTTCACCGGCCACCACCATCACGAACATGATCACGGTATGAGCAAATGGTTGAAAAGTGTGGATAGTCAGAGTAGTGGTTTTTGGTCATTTATGTTAGGCATATTCTTCGCAATTGCTTTTTGTCCACACCGATTGGTGTATTTCTTCACTATGATTGACATTGCCATCACTCTCCCCTTCTCGTGGAACTGGTTATTGCCCGTGGTATTTGGTATAGCAACAGGTTTGCCTATCATGGTCATTGCGTGGCTGATATCTTATAGTGCAGTATCCCAATCCTCGCTCATGCAGAAACTACAACGCATAGAAAAGTGGGTACGCTACGTATCCGCAGCATTGTTTATCGGCTTTGGTATCTATCTGTGCGTGCATATCTTCGCCAACGGACATAGCCATGCGTGCGAACATGACTGCGGGCATACGCATTGCGAAATGGTATATTAACACATGAGTTCACCAAATTTCCGCTTCAAACACTTCACCGTATGGCACGACCATTGTGCCATGAAGGTTGGTACCGACGGCGTGTTACTCGGCGCGTGGTGCCCCTTGCCAGCAACCAATCGCGCAACACCCTATAGAGTATTAGATATAGGCACTGGTAGCGGGTTAATAGCCCTCATGCTGGCGCAACGTCTTATGGGGGTAGGTCATATTGATGCTATTGATATTGACGCAGACGCCGTGGCACAAGCACAGGATAACTTTGCCCTCTCACCTTGGGGGAATATGCTACACGCACACCACTCCACCCTACAAGATTGGCAAGCCGAAGGATACGACCTAATAGTGAGCAATCCGCCCTACTTCCAAGCCAGTCTCAAGAACCCCAACCAGCAACGTGCTACCGCTCGCCACACTGACAGTTTGAGTTATGAAGAGTTGATAGCACACTCTGCACGGCTGCTGAACGACACGGGTGTATTGGCACTCATACTGCCCATTGAAGCAGAAAGCGAGATACAGACATTGGCCGAACACAACCAGCTCTACCCCACCCATATCACTCATATCCACTCCAAACCTAATAAGCCAGCCAAACGGCTATTGATCGCGTTGAGCAGACAAAAACAAAGCGAGGAGCCACTCACCCGAACGTTCTACATAGAATCGGAAAGCACTCCCCGCAGCCAAGAATATCAGGACTTAACCCGCGACTTCTATTTGTAACTAATCGCGACGAATAACACTGCCACCAACGGCTATGTTCTGCTGGATGTTTGGCGTACCCTTATAGGTAATCTTGCTGGCACCCGCCGCTTGTGCCCACAACTCGCGGACCACATTCACCTCCGCCTTGCTGGCGCCTACGCAATTGATATGCATGGTCTGTGCCACGAGGTCTTCCGCTTCTAATTCGCCTGCACCTGCTATGGTAACATGCACATTATCAGCCGTACCCGACAACTCCAACTGGCTCGCGCCTTTCGCATCAATGGTCAACGTCTGAACATGCAGCGATAATTCCGCTTGGGCAGCACCGTTGAGGTCCAAGGTGAGCGAAGGTTGAGTCAGCGTTTGTCCGTCCAGCATCTCAATCTTGCTGGCACCGTAAACACTAATCTTGCGCAAGTCAGGGGAAGCAATCGCAAAATCCAACATCACTTCATCCAACGGCATTTGCGTGGTAACATCAATATAGAGTACACTATCACGCACCTCAGTCTGCCAATTATCTTCACCCGTAACGATAGTTTGTAACATATTAGTAGTCAAAATGGTCGAAGGAACATCCGCTTGGCTCAAATGCAGCTCTGCCGCTCCGCGGAGTTCCACACTATGGTAGGCAGCTAACTGCAAGGCTGAAGTCGCGAGACCTGCATCGTCCACATCCAACCCGTCAATAGACATCGCATTGAGAATCTGAGGAGCATGCTCATAAGAGTGACAGAAGCGTACCAACGAAGCACCCCAAAAGACAACCGATGCCACCCAAAAGAGTATCGTAATCCACCAGAAACGTGCTTTAGGACCACGTCGGGTACGCATATACGTCACTATCGTATGAACAATCATCACAATCGGTAATACTACAATCAGCAGTAGCGCGATTAACAAGAATAGAATAATGACACCATTACCCTCCATCAAAACATCTGTTAAGGCAGAGACAAAAGGTATCGTAGCACCCATCGCCGTGCCTGCGATGGTCACACCAAAGAAGGTAAACACCAACGCACACAACACAATCAACCCAAACACAATTACTGGCAGCGCCAAAATAGCCAGTACCACATTCAGCGCAATACTGAACATACGTCTGCAACCATCGTTGTGCGAATGGTCCACCCTGACCTTAGGACGGCTATTAACTCCGAACTCCTTAGGTTCGCCTATCTGCGCCTTCACCGACTGCACCATCTGCATCGTAACCACTTGCACATTCTTGGCAAAGAGGGCCTTCTGAAACAATTCTGCTATGCGTGCTTCGAGATCCGCCATCACTTCTTGGCGGTCCTGCTGTGGCAAGCGTTGCTCTATATCCGACAGATAGTCGTGCAAACACTTATATGCATCATAATCAATGTGATAAACTAAACCATTGAGGTTTATAGTACGAGTTTCGTTCATATTATTTATTGCGTTATTTGGTTAATGGCTTGGCAAATGGATTGCCATTCTGTGTCCAACTGCAAAAGCAACTGCCTACCCTCATCCGTCAAGGCATAGTACTTGCGTGGCGGTCCACCTGTTGATTCCTGCCAACGATAGGAGAGTAGTCCCTCATTCTTCATACGCGTGAGCAATGGATATACCGTACCCTCTACCACTAATAGTTGCGCCTCCTTGAGCGTCTCAAGAATGTCCGAGGCATATGCCTCGTCGCGACTAATAATGCATAGGATACAGTACTCCAGCAGTCCCTTGCGCATCTGACTTTTGAGATTAGAGATCATAGACAGATTACGAATTGAGTTGGTCGTAATTAGGCATCAAAATCATCAAGATAATGTACAACAGCAGACCTGGAAAGGCAGCTGTGAACATACTCAACACAGCGTAAATCACGCGAATCAAAGTAGGATCTACATTCAGGTACTCGGCAATGCCGCCACATACGCCCGCCAAAATGCGGTTGGAAGAACGATACAGTTTTTTCATTGTCTTATCTATTTTGTTAGTTAATTAGTTTGCTTAGTCATCTATGCGAACAAAGCGTCCTTCGTGGTCAAACACCAACTCTAAGCCGTTGTTCAACTCCACCTGCAGATAGCGATGCTCTACGACGTACTCCACTACAAACAGATCGCCGTAATGCATTTGCACATACTTCACTATCGCTGCTGGCACGATACCCTCTGGCACAGGATTGCGCTTGCAGTCAATAGACTCCAATATACCTTGATAGTCAAAGTCAAGCTCTGTTGCATTATTCAGATACACTTGATAATCATAATGCAATCCATCACGCTCGCGCTCCACATGTGCCACGTCCGACACATTATAATATTGCTGTACAAAACTCTGCGCTTTCGCAGGCAAATCTGCAAAACGCACCATACGCTCGTCATCGGCACATGCCGTCAAAGAAATAATCACGGTAGCTACAAGAGCTAACATCTTTTTCATAGGTCAAATAATTTAAAAGTTTTTACTCAGATTTATGTAGTAGTTCTCTTATCACTACTATGCCTCAATATACGCAAATATCATGCCAAATATTGAAATACGGTGCAAAGGTAGTAATTTTTCTAATACTATGCAATACAAAGTAGTAAAAATATAGCAATTCGCACCCATTTTTCTTCTTTTTGCAAAATCGAAATAGCAAAATACCCCCTATTAGTGTTATTTTCTTGCACATGTACATTTTTTTTTGTACCTTTGTCGCCCAAAGGCGACTGCCTGAATGTTAAATCATAAAATTAGAATACTATGCTGACAATCGGAGACAAGATGCCTGCATTTTGCGTGGCGGACCAAAATGGTAATATGGTGACCCAAGAGCTACTATTGGGCAAGAAAACAGTGATTTATTTCTATCCCAAGGATAGCACACCAGGTTGTACCGCAGAGGCTTGTAACCTGCGCGACAATTACCATCGTTTTTTGGCAGAAGGATACCAAGTATATGGCGTGAGCAAGGACAGCCAAAAGTCGCATCAGAACTTTATCGCTAAGTACGAACTGCCCTTCCCACTGCTTTCCGACACAACTACAGAGATGATACAGGCCTTTGGGGCATGGGGCGAGAAAAAAATGTGTGGCAAGACCTCTATCGGCATATTGCGCAAAACATTTGTGTTCGATGAGCAGGGGATATTGGTACAAATCATCGAAAAAGTGGATACCAAAAATCACGCCGCACAGTTACTTTAATCACAATAAAATCATTCTACACTACACATATATGGATACAAAAGAACTACAAAAACTCATTGCCATCTGGTTTGAGGAAGACATCCGAGACGGTGATCATACATCGCTAAGTTGCATTCCCGATACAGAGATGGGATGCCAACAACTGATTGTGAAAGAAGAAGGCATCATCGCCGGTATCGAAGTTGCAAAACAAATCATTGAATATTTCGACCCCACATGCCGTATGGAGCAACTGATAGAGGATGGCACCCATGTCAAGCCTGGCGATATCGCATTTCGCGTTTACGGTAAAGAACTCAGTTTGTTGCAAATCGAGCGCACCATGCTCAATGTGATGCAACGCATGTCAGGTGTAGCTACCACAGCCAACAAATACCAAAGTCTGATTGAAGGCACAGGTTGCCACGTACTTGACACCCGCAAGACGACCCCAGGTCTGCGCTACTTGGAGAAGGAAGCAGTCCTCATTGGAGGTGGTATGAATCACCGCATTGGTCTGTTTGATATGATTCTTTTGAAAGATAACCATGTGGATTTCTCGGGCGGTATCACCGCAGCCCTCACTCGCGCTAAGAACTACTGCGAGGAGAAAGGCAAAGATCTCCGTATTGAGATTGAGACCCGCAACGAAGATGAAATCCGCGAGGCGTTAGCAACAAATATCCCTGACCGCATCATGCTGGACAACTTCTCGCCTGAGCGTACCCAAGGTGCCGTGGAGATCATCCGCACATGGGAGAAAGAGAATGGCAAGCATATTGAGATAGAATCCAGTGGTGGCATCACCATCGACACTATCCGCAGTTATGCTGAGACGGGTGTGGACTTTGTCAGTGTAGGTGCATTGACCCACTCTATCAAGAGTCTGGATATGTCGTTCAAAGCGGTCAAATGATTTACCCCATCGGGCGATTAGATAAAACACATACTATGACAATATTAGAAAGACTTTCTGCGCTACGCGCGCTGATGAAGCAACATGGCGTGACTGCCTGCATCGTACCAGGAACTGACCCACACGCCAGCGAATATATGGCTGAACACTGGACAGAAATGTCGTGGATCACGGGGTTCCTTGGCGAAACGGGTACAGCCCTTGTCACACTTGACCAGGCCCTACTCTGGACCGATAGCCGCTACTATCTGCAAGCTGAAGCCGAGCTGAAAGGCACTACGGTTGAGCTGATGCGCGAGAGCGACATTGACTGCCCAACCATTCCCGAGTGGCTATGCGCCAACTTGTGCAACGCGACGGTTGCTGTCAACCCTGAGATGTATTGCGTCAACGGCTATCGCGATTTGAAAGCCACTTTGGAAGCAGGCGGTTTAGCATTGGTTTCCATCGATCTCATCTCTCCGCTTTGGACAGAGGCACGTCCCCCTATACCTACTTCACTACTCTATGAATATGAGGAGGTATTCGCTGGCGAAAGCGTAGCGAGCAAACTACAACGCGTGCGTCAAGCATTGCAAGAGAAACGCTGCGAAGCACTCATCGTTTCTGCCCTCGACGAGATTGGTTGGCTACTCAATATCCGCGGAAAAGATGTAGATTACACCCCATGTTTGATTAGCTATGTGGTGGTAGAGATGGACCGTTGCACCATATTCGTAGCACCAAACAAGTTGGATGATAACGCGCGCGTGTACCTTAATAAAGTAGGTGTATGCACACGCGACTACGACCAAGTATTTGATTACCTGAAAGATATTAATGCAGCGTCTATCATGTACGACGGCAATAAGGTCAACGAAGCATTGTTTGAGGCCATCAATCCTGCTACCAAAGCAGTGAATGTCAGCCCTAGTCCTGTGCTGAAGATGCAAAGCGTGAAAAACGCCACTGAACTTGCTGGCGAACGACTGGCTATGCGCAAAGATGCGGTTGCACTGACGCGTTTCCTATATTGGTTGGAGAACGATGCCCTACTCACACCACAAACAGAGATTACATTAGCTGCCAAATTGGGTGAGTTCCGTGCTATGGGTAAAAACTACACCGACGACAGTTTCTGCACCATCGCAGGTTGGAAAGGCAACGGTGCTATTGTTCACTACCACGCAACCCCAGAGGAGTGTGCTGCTATCGAAGGAGACGGTGTATTGTTACTGGATTCGGGAGGACAATACTTAGACGGCACCACCGACATCACCCGCACTATTTGGGTGGGTGATCCAACACGTATCCCTACGGAGGTAAAACGCGACTACACACTTGTACTCAAAGGACATATCGCTTTGGCATGCGCTCGCTTCCCCAAGGGTACACGCGGTAACCAATTGGATGTATTGGCACGCCAATTCCTTTGGGCTGAGGGTATGACCTATGGACATGGAACGGGACATGGTGTTGGTCACTTCATGGGATGCCATGAGGGACCACAAAATATCCGTACGGACAATAACCCTACCCCTTTGCAATTGGGTAACATCTGTTCCAATGAGCCTGGTATCTATCGCACCAACGAATATGGTATCCGTATTGAAAACCTTATCACCGTGTGCGAGGCAAAAGATATGGGAGCGCACACTACAGGCGAGACATTCTTCGAGTTTGAGACATTGACATTATGTCCATACGACACCCATATGATGGACATCAGCCGCATGACCGAGCAAGAGATTGCATGGATTAACCAATATCACGCATGGGTATATGCCGAGGTCTCACCACTTCTTACTGAGCAGGAAGCAACATGGCTCAAAGAGAAATGCAAAAAGTTAGTATAATATTTAAAGGCAAAAACATATGAAGTTAGAAGAAATACTTATTCCCAAGGTACAAGAGGCTGTCAAGACCTTGTACGGAGTAGAGATCACCCCTGCGCAAGTGCAGTTTCAGAAGACTCGCGCAGAGTTTGAAGGGGATATTACATTAGTGGTATTCCCATTTGTAAAAGCTGCACGCAAAGCCCCAGCACAGGTAGCACAAGAGGTGGGTGAAAAGCTTGTTGGTGAACTTGTTGAGAAATTCAATGCGGTGCAAGGTTTCCTCAACCTCAGCATAGCGCAATCCTATTGGCTGGAGCAGTTACAAGGTATTGCAGCAGCAGAAAACTATGGTCAACTCACCCGTGGCGAAGGAGAAAAACCATTGATGATGGTGGAATACTCTTCACCTAACACCAACAAACCTCTGCACCTCGGACACGTGCGCAATAACCTCCTTGGTTATTCCATCGCTAAGATTCAAGAGGCTAACGGCTGGAATGTAGTGAAGACCAATATCGTTAACGACCGCGGTATTCATATCTGCAAGTCAATGCTCGCTTGGCAACTATTCGGCAATGGAGAGACACCAGAATCAAGCGGCAAAAAAGGCGACCACTTGATTGGCGACTACTATGTACGTTTTGACAAGGAGTACAAGGCTCAAATCAAAGATCTCATGGCACAAGGCATGGACGAGGAGACCGCTAAGAAAGAGGCGCCACTGATCAAAGAGGCACAAGCCATGCTCGTCAAATGGGAGCAAAATGACCCAGAGGTACGTGCACTATGGCAAAAGATGAACGAATGGGTGTATGCTGGTTTTGACGAGACATACAAGCAAATGGGCGTTGGCTTCGACAAAATTTACTACGAGAGCGATACCTATCTCGTGGGCAAAGGCGAAGTGGAGCGTGGTCTTGCTAAAGGCGACTTCTACCGCCGAGAGGACGGTTCGGTATGGGCAGACCTTGCACAGAACGGATTGGACGAAAAGTTACTGCTCCGCGCAGACGGCACATCGGTGTATATGACCCAAGACATTGGTACAGCCAAACTCCGTTTTGAAGATTACCCTATCAACAAAATGGTGTATGTCGTTGGCAATGAGCAGGAATACCACTTCAAAGTATTGAGTATATTGCTCGACCGTCTCGGCTTCCCATTCGGCAAAGAGTTGGTACACTTCTCATACGGCATGGTGGAGTTGCCCAATGGCAAAATGAAGAGCCGAGAAGGTACTGTGGTAGATGCAGATGACCTCATGGCACAGATGATTGCGGATGCCAAAGAAATCTCTAAAGATAAGGTCAACACCCTACCAGACATCACCGAGGCGGAAGCTAACGAGATTGCTCGTATAGTAGGATTGGGTGCGTTGAAATACTTTATCCTGAAGGTAGATCCACGCAAGAATATGCTCTTTAACCCTGAGGAGAGTATCGACTTCAACGGTAACACAGGTCCATTCATCCAATACACCTACGCTCGCATCCAAAGTGTGCTGCGTAAAGCGGGAGAGAATAATTCTGAATTCAAAATTCAAAATTCAAAATTAGAGAGCAAAGAACTTGCCCTCATCCAACGTCTGGTGGATTATCCTGCAGCAGTGCGTCAAGCCGGCGATGAGTTCTCGCCAGCGGTGATTGCCAACTACGCATATGCTTTGGCCTGTGACTTCAACAGTTTCTACCATGACCACAGTATCCTCAACGAGGCTGATGCAGATAAACGCGCATTACGTCTTTTGCTATCTCAAACGGTGGCGAAAGTCATCAAAAGCGCGATGGCATTGCTCGGTATTGAGGTACCTAATCGTATGTAAGAAAACCTACTACACCATCGAAGTATGAAAAAGATTCTTGGTATTGTACTCTCGTGTATGGGAATCATGCTGATGAGTTGTGAGCAGAATGCTCCTGCATTCAAGAAAGTCATCACTGGCGAAGCTACCAACATCACGGATTATTCTGCCCAACTACATGGTAAACTCAATGTGGACTTAGACAAATATGGACACTTGTACTATGGTATCGTGATTGCCAAAACGCAAGAAGAAATCAAACAACAAAAAGGCAAGTTCTACGAATCCGCTGCATTGACGGGCAAAGAGTTTTTGGTCAATGTCTTTGGTCTTACACCAAATACACAATACTACTATTGTACATGGGTGGGACTCAACCAAAATGTGAAAAAACATTTCGGTAAAATCAATACATTCACCACCTTGGATGGCACAGGCACGCCCGAAGGCGAAAAGCATCCCAACACCAACTATGTTGCCCAACCTTTCTCCGTAGGTGACTATAGGCAAGTGTACTTCTCGCCAGGTAACTTACAATATCGACCTAATGCCACGACATGGCGTTTTGCACATCAGCAAACCCATTATATTGGTTCTGCCAACCGCAATACGGCCTTGACTTATGACTCGTGGATCGATCTTTTTGGTTGGAGTACAAAAGAGGGACATTCCTATTTTGGTGTGAGTACTGATATGGCAGACAACTATTATCAGGGAAATTTCCAAGACTGGGGATGCAAACGCATCGGTACGGATGAGCCCAACACATGGCGGACACTCACGCTTGACGAGTGGCGCTATCTGCTCAAAGGGCGCAAAAACAATAGTAAGCTAAAAGCATGTGCATTAGTGATGGGAGTAAATGGACTGATTCTTTTGCCCGATAATTGGCAATGCCCAGAGGGCGTAATATTCAAACCTGGCTTTTACGAATCAGAGGACAAGGCTGGCTATGGCGCACACCTCAATATCTATGAGGAGCAATGGCAACTGATGGAGCACGCGGGTGCTATATTCTTACCTGCGGCAGGCTATAGAATAGGTAGAGATGTGAGCAGCTACGCTGGCTCCTATTGGTCAGCTACCGCCAACGAGAAGAACACAGCCTATTATGTTTTCTTCTCCGCAAATCAGGCACAACCTCAGACCAGAGAACGCTATCACGGACATAGCGTTCGATTGGTGAGAGATGTGAAGCGTTGACACTTTTCTCTATCTTGATCAAACACAAAACCGATAATCAAACACAAAAATAGCGGAGTGTGACTCCGCTATTTTTGTATATATCATTTTATTTATTCTTCAGTTAGTTGCTCTTTTTTAGTCAGTTGCATGGACACATTGCATTTGCAACCATACAAATTGGTATCTACCGTATCCTTTTCCATGTCTGCAAAAGGGACTGCTATAGAATCAGGGGCATATATTTGATAAACATCGCTAAAATACAATTGTAAGGTATCATGTTCCAAGTCGTGTGCATAGTAGTCTGTCAATCCAAACATTCCTTGTTCATCGGTATAAAGTTCGGACACATATTCACCGAGCAACGAGGTTTTTAAGTCCACACAAATGTTTGCCAACGGTCTACCTACTTCGTCCACCACTTGACCTTCTACCACTAAGTAAGGCTTTGAATCAGGTGCTGGAGGCGCATACAATGGCATTGGTCCATAGTCCACCGCACAGCCCACGATGCTACCACCTACCAAAAATGTCAGTACTACGTTAATCATCTTACGCAGATTGTTCTTCATCTTTTTCATGTCTTTTTCCTTTCTTTAGTTAGTTCTTACTATGTGATTACTATGATATTACTATGTGATTACTATGTTATTCCGATAACTTGCTCGTTACTTTGATTAGTTGTTGGTGGCAGAGCATAAGGCTTCCGTCCTCTCGGCGGAGGTGCATGCCACTGCCTTCGCAATAGCGGAACAATTTGCAGGTGTTGCAGGGTTCTAACTTCCTCATCCAGTCGCGATTGCGGTAGGGTTCGAAGCGATTCTCCCACACATCCCAAAAGTCATCTTGATAGATATTGCCCTGATAGTACTTACCACGCACACTTGTACATGCCGAGATACTTCCGTCAATCAAAATACTTGCTACACTCACCCCCGCAGCACAATGGAACAAATAATCACGCACTTCCCCCTCATAATCAGGCATAAAACCCTCACAGGAGTATGATACATGCAAACCTTCTTTGCGCCTATCGCGAACATAATCTAACAAATAACGCATCTGCTGCGAAGTCAAAAGCAATTCGGGGTTGTCTGCTGCACGCCCCATAGGAGCAATCGTAATCAGTCGCCAATGGCGCACACCAATAGACCACAAATACTCGCGCATTTCGTCCAACTGATTGATAGTGCGCTGATTAACGCATGTAACCACATCCCAAGTCAAACCTGGCTTACTGGCTGCCAACTGAATAGCACGCGTTGCGCCATCAAAAGCCAATGGGTGTTGGCGCAGCCAATTATGATTATCCTTCATGCCATCAAAGCTGATAGCCATCGAGCGCAGACCGCTCTGCATAAGTTCCTCAAAGCGTTTGGGTGTTAATGCCAAACCATTGGTCACCATGCCCCAAGGATAACCACGTTGTTTAAGGGCTTTGCCTACATCAGCAAGATCAGTGCGCATAAGCGGTTCGCCACCTGATATGATGATGAGCACCTTATGTGGATCCACATGAGGAGTAACGGAGTGGTCAATCACACGGAGGAAATCCTCGGCGGGCATATCGGGTGTAACTTCGCTACTACTACAATCGCTACCGCAATGCAGACAATGGACATTGC
>JAEIGA010009935.1_pt1 | contig 14421 bp, 26 predicted proteins | sample 9270691 | NCBI WGS metagenome assembly JAEIGA01 (sample SAMN17057246, study PRJNA624740) | gut metagenome | biome: biome; isolation source: fecal sample | host: Bos grunniens | place: China: Xizang | collected 2019 | reverse complement strand
TAATAAACAAGCAATAAGTAAAAAGGAATTAAAAGATAAAGGAATAATTAAACCTTCTATGACTAATATCTTTATTAATATAAACTTTAACAAAAATATAAATGAAAATAGTTTATGTGAAGTAAGATTTATTCCTAGATCTTCTTATTATGTTATTGAAATTGTTTATGATGTTAAAAGTTTAAATAAGAAGATAGATAATCTTAGATATGCTAGTATTGATTTAGGTGTTTCTAATTTATGCACTGTTTCTTCTAATACTACTAATCAATCATTTATAATCAATGGTAGACCTTTAAAATCTATTAATCAATACTATAATAAAAAGAAAAGTTATTATCAGAGTAAATTAAATAAAGTAAATGATAGTAATAGTAGTAAAAGAATAGATAAATTAACAGTAAAAAGAAATAATAAAGTAAAAAATTATCTCCATAAAGCATCAAAATATATAGTAAATCATTTAGTTTCTAATAATATCAATACTTTAATAATTGGTAATAATAAAAATTGGAAACAAGATACTAATATAGGAAAAAGAAATAATCAAAACTTTACTAATATTCCTCATTCTACTTTAATTAATATGTTAACCTATAAATGTGAGGTGTTAGGAATAAATGTAATAGTAAGCAATGAATCTTATACTTCTATATGTTCATTCTTAGATAATGAAAAAATTTATAAGCATTCTAATTATATGGGAGAAAGAATAGAAAGAGGATTATTTGAAAGTAGTAAAGGATATTTGATTAATGCTGATGTTAATGGATCTTTAAATATTTTAAGAAAAGTAGTTCCTAATGCTTTTGATAATATAATAAAAAGTAAAGGAATAGAGGGTTTTGTAGTTAATCCAGTAATTATTAATGTTAATGAAAATTAATATTAAATATAATTACAAAGAAAAAAAAAAAGAATAAGAATATATTTTTATATGTCCTTATTTGTCTTTAATTTTTTCAAACTATAGAATTTGAAACAGCATACTCTTATAATAGTCCATTCATTTAACGGCTAGAATGGCGAGTTGCGTCAGATTGTAAATCTGATTCCGTACGGATTAGGGATTTCGAATACCTCTAATCCCATATAAATTTTGTGAGTATATAATTAATCATGATTGATACTTCCTTTATTACCATTATATATATATATAATTTTAAATATAAAACTATGTTAAGTAAGGAACAAACTAAAAAATTAGGTTACTTAGGAGGAAAGATTACATATAAAGATCCAGTAACCGGAAAGAAAAAATCAGTTATAGTTGATGCCGAAAATTGTGGACTTTTGACAAAAGAGGAAGAGGATAGAATTCTCCACAATGGTAGGAAAGGGACTAAATTATTCAGTGAGGTAGAGGAAATTAGTAAGTATAAAATACAAAAAGACTAGGGACTTAATCCCTAGTCTTTTTTTTTCTCTACCATAATGAGCTAAATAATCCTCTCTTTACTAATTTCTTTGAGAGCCTTTTTATTTCTCTCCAAAATGGTTTTTCTTTTGGGCAATTTTCATTAACATTGCAACAGATACTTTCAAACCTGTCTACAAATCCTTCTTTAATTCCTGCCTCGCCCTTTTCATCAATTTCTCTTAATTCACTTTCCATATCCATTAGGTCAATAATGAATAGTTCTTTCGCCGATCTTTTCTTTCGTCCCATTTTCTCAAACTTCTAAAAGGTTAATATTTCAGCGTCTTTTCCATATATAAGGCTTTGATGCCGATCCTTTGAATCTCTTATAAATGTTATGAAAGATTATAGAAAAATTTATGAATGGCAAATAAAACAAAGTCAAAGGAGTAAAAAACCAAATAAAAAGGCACTAGATGTAAAACATGGAACATTAATTATTTTTGATAAGATAGAAGTTAATCGTATTTATGAATTTAATCAAATCATTTCTAATTACAGTGATTATTTTCCGATCTCTTCTTGGAGATTAGTTTATGAAGATATAAAGAAAGAATCAATTGAATATAATATAATTAATTCGATTAATTACAAGACTATTCTTTTATACTATGATAAAGATTCCATGAGAGCGATGTTATATCTAGATAATTCTTTTTTAGAGAAGGATTTTTTAGGTATTCTATATTTCCCGAGACCTTATTCAAGGCCTTTTATAATTATTCCTACATCCGTTAAAGAAATAACTTTACGAAAAAGAACTACTCCTTTTATTATTAATCATGATACTGATCGTTTTTGGGGAAAACTTGATAAATCCTATTTACATGATTTTATGGAATATTTCCCAAAATCTCCTTTATAGTAGCTTAGAATACTTATAAATAGAAATTATATTTTTATTTATGACAGTCTACAAAATTAAGCGTTTTGGTAAATGCCCCAAAAGTGGGTGTATTGGAAAAGATAGCTCCGGAAATTGGAGAGTTATTTCAAACAAGACCGGTAAATTTTGGCCTCAACATTATGAGTCAGAAGAAAAGGCTCAAGATGCATTAAAGGCTTATCATGCAGGTTAATATTAAGATTATTTTATTTGTAGAACTATATTAGAATGGAAAAAATTTCAAAAAAGATTTTAAAAAAGCATGAATTAGGTATTGAAGCGGCTAGAAAATATTGGGTGACTAATGAACCGACAGGAATGTTAGATCATGAATTCAATAAACTTGAAGAAGCTGCTAGAGCCGATGGACTAGAACTAAGGGATTATGTATGCCAGGAATTAGATGGTGCAAGAGTCCCTAATGCTCCTTATTTGAGTGAAGTAAAAAAGGTTCAAGTATCTGGTGACATGTTTAATGCTGTACAAGACTTTTATGTTTCTTATGTACAGGAATTTAATGAGGAGCCTTTATTTCTTTTGAAGTATGATGGATCTAGTTTGGTAGGTTATTATGATACTCAGACTGGTGAATGTATTAAAGTAGTAACTTCAGGCGGATTTAATAGAACTTCTGAAGGTATAGACAGAACCTATAAATTTAAAAGATATTTCCCAAATATTCCTATCGGTTCAGGTATTTGTGCAATTCAGTGCGAATGTTTGGTAGCTCTTGAACATGGTTTAGGAGAAACATCAAGACAGAAAGCAAATGGCTTAGTAAATTCTAAGTATTTAGGTAATGAAGTAGATTCTTTATGTAATCTTAGAGCTTTTAGGTATTTTCAAGAGCCAGGAAGTCCTATGTATGATTTTAAGTCAACTATGGAGTCTATGCCTGAATGTAAGAATATTGCAGGGGATATTAAATTTTCTGCAGCATGGATAATGACATATCAAGACATTATGATGCTTGGTCCAGAAATTGTCAATAAAGATATTTGGAAAACTCCTACCGGTACTTTTATGGTAGATGGTATTGTAGCATATTCTAATAAAGGAGAATGTATACAGGCCTTAAAATATAAAGATGCAGGTAGAGGAGAAACAACTGAGGTATTGGACATTAAGTGGAATGATCAAGGCAAAAAAGGAAAAGATTCTTGGTCAGCCAATGCCATAATTAATCCAATTAAAGTAAGGGGTTCAAGTATAACTAAACCTAGCGTAGGCAGTATTTCTAAAATGGTTAGTAAAGGTATCTCTAAAGGTGCTAGAGTAACAGTAATTTTAGCAAATTCTACTATACCGATGATAGATGAAGTTCCACAGGCAGGTGATGGAAGTTATAATTGGCCTGTTTGTAATTGTGGATATCAAATGTCAGATAAAGATATTTATGGGGCTTTATTGAAATGTGGTAATCCAGAGTGTTCTTCTAGATTAGAAAGAATGAAGAATTACCTAGATACCTGTAATTCATATAATGATGTAGATTTCAATAAACTTCTAGTAATTGATAGATTTGACTGGAATAAAAAAGTTTCAGATAGATCTGCACTTTATACAGATGTTCTCAATGCAGTAACTTTAGGGCAGAGTAAGACAGATTTAGAAAATGTTTTAGTAAAATATTTGTCAAGTGAGTTACAGAAAAAGACTTTATCTCTTGTAGTAGGACCAGCTTGGAATGCTCTGAGATATAAATTAATAGGAGGAAAGATTTGTGAAGCTTAAAGGTCCAGAACACTATTTTGTATCAAAAGAAAAGGCAGATTCCTTAAAAGAGGATTTACCTATTTCGACAAGATTTAGTTATAATATTCTCAAAAATAAATATGGATATACGGGAAGAATTTCTGGTTTTCCATTATTTTTGAAGGATATATTTGATATTAAGGAGTTTGAATTTTTTGATCCTCGTACATGGAATGGTGCTGAATTTTTAAGTTACCTGATGGATCAATTAATTAAGTATAATAATGGAGAAGAAATAGATTTAGCTCAGCTCCATAGAGATATCCTTAAGGTATTTGATTTTAATAGAAAAGAAAAAAGAATGTTCATTGAGGAGAATATAGAAGAAAGACTTTGGGGAGTTTTTATTTTTCTTAATGATCCAAGTAAAGATAATTATAAACTAAAAGAATATTTAAACAATGATTGAAGTAAGTTTGTACTCTATTCAGGGTACTGATCCATCAGTAATGGTAGGACGTTGTGTAGCACGTAGTCGTTTTGATCAAGAAACAATGGGAGTAAATGTAATGGAATTTACTAAGGGTTTCCTTCGTAATAACTTAGATACTCTTGATGGTGCATTGTCTAGTTCAGAATTAACATCGTTTCTTAATTCAGATATGACAATGACTACTAGAGATTTTTCTAGTATTTCATATCTTTTGTCACAAGTAGGATATAAGGTTACTATTTGGAACGTAGCAGACGATGAAGATAACTCTACTGGTGTACCTGATGGTGATATTATTGAATGGAATGTAATTGATCACAATTTTATTCAGAATGATTATCCAACTGCAACAAAGATTTTGCCAAGTGAGGAAGAAACTATTGGAAATACAGTAACTAAGATTGTCGAACAGAGTGGTTTGTTTGATGAAGACAAGTTCTCCGGTGTTCGTAATCCTTTTAAATCTTTGCTTTTGAGTCTTAAGGAATCAGCTAATGTTACTGGTTCTGTACATGGTGCCGCAGTAACACAGGTTTATGGACTTTTGAAGCAAATGGGTATTGAAATTTTCTGTGCATTGTCAGAAGCTTAATGATTGATTATGACAAAATTACAAGAAGACTTATTAGAGATTTATAATTCTCTTGTAATATTTTCCAAAGAAACTCTTGAAGGTCCTGTACCTATTCCTATCAAAGTAACTTATAACTTAGAACATAAATCATTAGTATATACACAAAGAGGAAAGACTGTATATCTACAAATGCCAAATAATTATTCAAAAGAATTAATAAATATTAAAGATTCTTTTCTTTTGGCAGAAGATTATGATTATGTTATGTCGACTTTAAGTTCTCTCATAGGAGCAGGTATCTTATTGAAAGATAGAACAACAGTGGCCCCTATGAAGTATGGATTTGATCTATATTCCCCAGACCCATTAAAAATGGAGCTGGGGTCTCAGATCATAGGAAGAATTAGATTTGTATCTTCTTGCAATCCTATTTGGAAATGGATAACTAATAGAAAATATAAAAATTTAATATGAAAAACGTATTTATAGCGGACAAAAAATTAATCAATTCTGAAGATTGTAAGTCTTGGGGATTCCAAGATTCTTTGATTGTATACTCTTATAAAAATACTTTTCCATCTCTTCCTGTAAATAATATTGATGGGCTGAAAGAAGTTGTGAATGTATACAAACAGCTTTGGGAAAATATTATATATGAAGGTATTCAACCTACTATCGAAGACTACAGTGCTTTAATGGAAAGCTTTGATCGTCTTGGTATGGTTTCTAATATCACAGGTAATATTGGTATTGTGGAGACTCAAGCTGCCCCAAGTAAAGAAGCCTCAAATATTTCAGTGTATTTGAAAGATTTTGATGGTGAAATTATTTTGTGGAAAGATGATGTAACTGGAGAAAATCATTTACTTGGTTTTAGTGAAGATAAAAACTTCTTTACAGTAAATAACTATATTTAATAAAATATAATGCGAGTTAAAGTAAAGGTCATTAACAAAGCAAAACATAGTTTTGGATTACCTTGTTATGCCACAAAAGGTTCTTCTGGAATGGATGTAAGAGCGTCTTTAGATTCTCTTGTTATGATTAATCCAGGGGAAAGAGCATTAATTCCTACTGGAATTCATGTAGGTCTTCCAGAAGGGTATGAAATTCAAATTAGACCAAGATCTGGTTTGGCATTAAAGAAAGGAATCTCTGTTTTAAATACTCCTTCAACTATTGATCAAGATTATATTGGGGAAATTCATGTAGTCCTAATTAATCATAGTTCAGAAGTTTTTATTGTTGAAAATGGAGATAGGATTGCACAATTAGTTTTAGCTGAAGTTCCTGTATGTGAATGGGAAGAAACAGATTTTCTTTCTGACACGGAAAGAGGGAATGGAGGATTTGGTCACTCTGGAACTAGATAATTATGGCAAAAAAGAAATCACCAATAAGTGAAGAAGAAAAGAGAGATATTGTTCCCATAGTTATAACGGGATGGTCTTGTATTGAAGAACTGGCAGATGAAATTTATTCAAGTATTCATTCTGGATTGCTTCAAGGAAATTTAGTATATGCACTTAAATGTCAAGAATTTCCTAGATTAGTGATAACTCAAAGACTTGATACAAAAGATTTTATGGTTGGAGAGATCATGCCAGGATGGACAGCGTATTATCCAAGAGTCCCTTATAAATTTCTTATTGATGATGTCTTAGAAGAGATGAAAAAATTAAAATTATCAAAAGAAACTGTAGAAAATTTTATATTGATATTAAAGAATTATGAAAATTTTAGCAATTGACACTGGATTTAGTTCATGTAAGGTTTATTATGTAAACGAACAAGGAATACCGCAATTCGATAAATATGCAAGTATTATCGGAAAGCTTGAGAATGTAGTTGAAGTAAATGATGAAAATATGTTCTTCTTTAATGGAACACCGTACTATCTCTTTGAAACAGCTCTTCGTTTACCTAATAAGCAGATTCTAGATATGAGTTCTTATGAAGGTCTTCGAGAAGCGGCCCCTGTCTTTTTGAGCTACTTACTTAAAAAGTATGGCTCAAGTTTTGACAAGATTGTTATTGGTTTGTCTCTTGCTATGGTAGAGAAAGCTGAGGATTTTCTTGAATATGTATCATCCCAATTGATGATGGATCGAGACATGTTTATGCTTCTTCCTCAAGGGACTTCTAGTAAGGCTTGTATTTCTACTTATGGTTTAGATCCAAGAGATAGTACAAGAAGAAATGATGTACAGAGTCGTGCATATTTGGCTTGTAATATTGGTTCCAATACTGCAGATTTCTTTACAGTAATTAATAATACTACTTCAAGTCAGGCTACAAAAGGTTTTGAAAAGGCAGGACTTGTACAAGTTGCCTATAATCTCATCGATAAGATTAGAAAAGATACAGGCAAAGAAATTAATTTACAGAAAGCAAAGACTATTGTTGATACAGGTGTTTACATTTCAAGAGGAAGAAGTGTAGATTACTCTAATACTATTAAGACATTAACATTAGAGTATTTTGAGAAATTTTTTGAATTAATTGAATATAATTTTGGAGAACAGCTCGAAACTATGGATAATTTATTTATTTGTGGCGGTGGTGCAGTTCTTCTTAAGAAATATTTGACAGAATTAACCCCAATTATTGAAAGACATTTCCCTCTCGACTATCTCTTATTGCCAAATGATTTGGCAGAGTTTTATGATGTAGTCGGATATTCTATTATTGCAGATAAATTATTAAATAAGAAATAATGGCACAAAAAGTTATTAAAAATGCTCCATATATCGATGGAGATAAGCTCGTTCAAGAGCAAATTGTATTTATTGAGAATAAAAAGAAAGTAGAAGAGCTCAACGAAACTGTAGTACTTATTGAAAATATTTGGGAAGACTTGAAGAGTAAGTCAGGTCAATGGAAGTGGAATAAGGCTAAGTACTTTTATTGGGAAAATGAAGCAACATCCCTTGAAGATGAAACAGTAAAAGTACAAACCGAGGCTCCTCAACCTACTCGAGAAATTTTTGATAATGACTTAGAAGTTTTGGAAGAAGACTCTGATTGGACAAAATATTGGAAGACTCTGATTGATAAGACAGGGGAAAATTTTGAAATTAAGTCAAAGATTACAGAAGATCATATTGATGCACAGAAGGGTACTCTTGTAGACTATACTCCAGGTGCAGACGGTGCTATATATGAGATTAATGACAAAAATAATATTCCAAAGAGAGATGATAAGGATTTAATCACTAATCTTCAATCTATTTTGTTTTAATTACTAATAGAGCTCGCCACCAAATTGTGGCGAGTTTATTTTTTAAATTTATTATGGGAATTAAAGAGATTTTAGTTATTATATTAGCGTTTTTCTTGGCGCCAATTATATTACCGTTAATCTTATTTGTAGGATCATTTATTTTGTCTTACATACTGTTGTCATTACTGGTAACTTGGAATAGAGATGAGATCAGAACCCGATTATGATAGATTCTATGTCTTGTATGATCAGTGCAAAATTCTAAAAGATTTAGAATATAATGAACCTTGCTGCTCTTTTTGGGAATTAGAAAAAGGAATAGAAAGTAAATTTATTCCTAAGTTATATGTAGGGCAACCGCTTAGTTATTCTTATCAATTACATCCTCTTCGTTGTTCTGCCCCTACTTTTGATGAAGTTTTTGATTGGCTTAGAAGAGTACATAATATTTTTATTTATATATTACCTAGATTTGATGGAATAGATGGAGCTCAATATGGCTGCAATTATTCTATTTTTAAAAGAGGTGCAAAAGAGGCTATGGATATAAATGGAGATGGAACTTATTCTTTTATTGAAGCTAAACAAGAATCTTTAAAGGAAGTTTTAGAAACCTTAAAAACCTAATAATATATGATAAGATTTCAATTAAATGAAAAAGAGGAAAAAGAAGCAAGAGAGTTTATGAATAAACATAAGCCTTGTTTAGTTCCTACTACCATAGGAGGAGGATTCAGTTTTATATTCTCTCCAACTTCTGTTGGATATAGTGTAATAATTAAATGTGACATCTGTGGGGAAACTCTTAATGTAACAGATTATGACAGTTGGTGAAAAGATGTCAAGAAAAGATAGCAATACTGAAATTCTTAAAAGATTAGATAAAGAAAATAAAGGACTCTTAAGAAGATCATTTGCTCAAGTCTTGGTAGATTTGGGACTTATAAAAATAGATGATGCAGTAAATCTTGACTCTACTGTATCTTTTGAGGATGATTTTAAAGTTGTAGAAGAGTTTTTTACTGAATTTTATGATCAAAGATTTTTTCAAGGACTTATTAATTTGGGTTATTTGAAAGATGTAGGTTTTTATTGGTTTGAAGAATCAAGTGAAGTTTTAAAATTACTGAATGAATATGATAATAAATAAAACTTTGATAGAAGCTGTAAAATATTACAAGATACAGAACTATCCATTTGTTACTCACTACAAAAGAGGACATGTTAAGAAATATTTCTTTGGATTATTTAAGAAAGAACTAAAGAAAGATGAGTACGCTGAATATACAATAGGAAAAGGATACGAAACTATTGAAGATATCGAGAAATGGTTGAAAGAACATAAGAATCTTTATGTAGACTATTTTGGGGATATCTGTTATAAACCACGTATTGTTATTACAATGCAATCAGGTGAAAAATATACTCAATTTTTTGAAACTAGAGAAGAAGCTGAGAGAGAATTAGAATATATTAAAAACGGTAGAGAAAAATTTATTGAATTAGAAGAATTATGATTAATCATTTGATTTTTAAGTGTGGAGAAAAAAGAGTTTTGTCAACCCCTAGTAATAATATTCCTAGAATTGGCGAAAGTGTTATGATTGATGAAGGTGAATGGCATCGTCAAGAGTATAAAGTCTTAGACGTAATTTATAGCTATTCAGAAAGTGGTGAAGAGATTATTATTGAATTGAATCATGAAGGAAAACGAGTTGTTCTTGATAAAGAAGCAATTAAAGGAACTCCTGAACGTAAGTAATAGTCTTATGGAAATGTATAAAGAAAGTGCCCTAAAAATACTTTCTAAAATATTTACAAAAGATATTACTTTTCAAGACAATGTATCTCTTAGTATTAGTGGCAGAAGAATTACAATATCTTCTGCCATTGCCTCTTCTCTTTCAATAAAAGTAAAGACTTGTTGTGGAAATGAAGAGATACTGTGTCTCAGAGATTTAGAAGCAGGTGATGTTTTAAAAATAGTAGAAGTCTTATGTTGTCAGAAAAACTTTTAAGATTAACTAGACATATTAATGACGCAATCAAGAAAGATGATGGAAATATTCCATCGATCAGGAAAGAAATAACAAAAAGAGGACTAGGAAAAATAGTATCTTTTTTTGGTGATCAAGTATTACTTACTTGTGCAATAACAGATGATGATGATTATTATTATGTCTGTATTCGACCAGATAGAAAGTTAATATATCATTCTTGTTGTGCAAGATATGATACTGTGCCAGAAGAAGAACTAGATCCTAATTTATCAGTTCTTTTATGGCTTAGAAGTAATGAGCCTGAGACACTGGAAAAAATAGTTTATGAATCTATAGAAAGAAATGAAGTAGTTCCTTTTACTGACATTAAAATTATATAAGGGATTTCAAAACCCGTTAAATCCTTATAGTTGTAGTGGGAAGGAGATTATCTTCTTTCTACTACAATTACAAAATAATCGAAAGAGTATTTTGTAATATTATAAAACCTAAAAAACAACTATATAAGACACATTAAAAAAGCTCGAATGGTGGAATCAGGCAGACACGAAGGATTTAAAATCCTTTGGCCAGTAGTGGCCGTGCGGGTTCGAGTCCCGCTTCGAGTACAACCTTTCATTTCTTACAAAAACCGGTGAAAACCTATTAAATGTGGAAATGAATATAGACACAACAACTAAATAAAAGGAAATAAGATCTTAATAATTTTGGCAGAGTTGGCGATGCAGCCCTGTCTGAAATATGATAGGGTTATACCTTGGTTCGAGTCCAAGAGATTATTAAGGTCTTCTCTATATAGACATAACTAAAAATTAAGACTATATATTTAAGACTGAAAATTTATGACTACAAGTAAGGACTTCTCAAGAAGACTGAACCTGTAAGACTAAATTGTAAGACTAAAACTATATATTTAGCTCCTCTTTACCGTAAGGTAAGGAGGAGTTCCTTATTTTTGATGAAAACAATAAAATTATCTTTATATAAAGCTCAATTTTTAAACAAAAATAGTGAGTTTGGAATGTCAGTAATAACTGAAATAGAGGAATTGGTATTTCCAGAATTTATTATAATACCTTTTTCTGAAATTTCTTATATATTATCTGAAAAGATTCTATCAGAATCATGTACAGTAGTTAAAAAAAGAAACACCCAAAAACCTGAATTTCTTTTGATTTCCCCTTTAGGAGTCGAAAAAGAAATTCCATTAAGAAAAAATTGTAATAATTGTACAACCTTTTCTTACTCAAATGATGGATTTTCTCGAAGATTAGAGGAGATTTGTGGGATATTAGGTAGTAAAAATGAGTTAAATACTATAAAAAATATAGTTAAAGCATTCGAAGAAGATATTAAAGGTGGAGCACTATAGTGCTCCACCTTTCTTTTCTCGTATCCCTGGTTTTTGCTTTTTTATCCCGGAGGAAACCTTATAGTTGCATTACATTTAATTATTTATGGACGATTCATTTTCTTTAGTTAGATATATTAGAACTGGTAACCTATATAAGGTTATCGATTATAATGCAATTATGAAACATCCTATTACAAGAAAATGGGAACCTGCAGTTGTTTATAGAGCATACAAAATACTACAATCAGATGGTGAACTCAGAGATATTGATGAAGCAGCCGATGGAGTAGAAGCAACTAAATTATTTATAAGATTAAAATCTGAATTTGAACAAAAATTTGAGCCTGTTTTATGATTTATATTTATTATGGAATGAGTGGAGCATTAAAAGCAACTACAATTAATTCTCCACAGCATAAAGACGCACTTAAAATTTGGTCTGAGATTAAACCTTACTGGAATTATAGAAAGACTTTATTTCCTACCGAACTTCCTGGAACTGATGGAGATTTTATTATCCAAAGGCTATTACAATTAAAAAATATTAGAGATTTAATTGAGAATGGGGATATTGCAGGAGGCGGAAGAGATATTTGTATAGAAAGAGGGGTTTCAGATATGATCAAATGTATGATTGATAATGGAACATTTTCAGGAGGTAATGCAGATATCTATAGGATTATAGAAGAAGAGAGAAACATAACTCCTTGTTGGTGGACAACTAAGAAAATACTTTTAGTTATGTTAGATAAAAATTTCATACAAGAAAAAGTATTAAATGAACCAAATAGACTTAGATATTATCCAGATCTGGAGACATACCTAAGAAGACAAGAAGAATATGTAGAATTTACAAAGAAATATAATTGCATCGATGAGGTTATCGAAATCCGTGATGCATATAATTATATTAATTCAATTAATAGTTAAACTTAAAATCGATTTTATGACAAAAGATTCCCAAAAAGACGTAGTGAAAGTTAATGTAGTGACCGTAACAAAAAATCCTTGGACTAGTATCAAGGAGTATGTTCTTATTAAGGATGAAACCGAGAAAGTCTATGACATTCTCGGTAATGGTAAAGTGAAAGAGTTTAACATTGCCTTCTAAAAGAGTAGGCAAAAACTTAAAAGGGCTCATCTTCTAAGATTTTCTTAGAGGATGAGTCAAATTTTATTATTAACAGAAAATTAAATTTATACTATGGATATCATTGTCAAAAAGAAGAAAAATGGCGTGACAGAGAACTTTGATGAGAAAAAGATATGGTGTGCTATTCGAAAGTCTGCAGATCGAGTATTTATAGATTTAACAGATGAGGATTGTAAACTCGTAACCGATCTAGTGAAATTAAAGATACAAGGTCCTGAAATTTCAGTTTCAAAGCTTCACCAACTTGTCGAGGTTAGTCTTGATGAGGCGGGTTTTTCTAAAGTAGCTGAATCTTATAGACAGTATAAAAATTATAAATTGACTGCAATTAAGATGATGGAAGTTACGGAAAAGAAAATTCAGGAACTTCAAAAAGATGCTGATAGATCTAATGCAAATGCAGATAGCACTTTAACATCGACGCGCCGTATTCTTGAATTTCAAGAAGGGCAAAAAGAAAAATATAAAAGAATTTTTCTTACAGAAGAAGAGAGAGAGGCAGTAGAAGATGATATGATCTACATACATGATCTTGGAAGCAGATTGAGCGTCCCTTTCAATTGTTGTTTGGTTGACGTTGGTAGAATTATGAAAGGTGGATTTAAATTGGCTGGTATTGATTATACGGAACCTACTGGTGTTTTATCTGCTATCGCATTATTATCTGATATTATTCAATCTGTTGCTGGAAATTCATACGGTAAAATGTATTGCCGCTTTTGGTAAAATTTATCAAAAGAAAAGTAAGGAAAGACGGTGAATAGTTTAATACTTAATACTGTACATAATTTATAAATTATGTCAACGCATAGGGAGAAATCCCCAAGAGTCCTTACTCACTTCCATGAAGTGAAAAATATATGCTGAACTATAATGAAAATTATAGAATTCAAGGATAAAAAGCCTTGAAGATAACAAAATGGGTACAACAATTCCAGAAATAGATACAGTATTGGCACCTTATGTAAAAAAATCATACGATAAATATTTAGAAGAGTATAGAAATATCGTAAAAGAGGTTAATGGAATTTTTGATGAAACTAAAGCAGATCAGTTTGCAGAAAAGAAAGTTCGAAGAGATCTTCAACAAGGTTTCCAAGGACTTGAGTATAGCATGAATACTATTTCATCTTCAAGAGGAGATTTCTCTTTTACTTCGGCAGTTTTTGGAGCAGATACGTCTAGATGGGCTATTATAGTTGCAGAAGAAATACTTAATGTTAGAGAAGGTGGACAAGGAAAAGAAGGACACAAACAACCAATGCTTTTCCCAAAATTAATCTTTACTTATGACTCTAATCTCCATGGTCCAGGAAAAGAATTAGAACACTTATTCTTAAAATCAATTAAAGTTAGTACTAAACATTCTTATCCAGACTACTATTCACTTGAACCAGGGACTCCTGTTGGTGATAATTATCATAAATACGGAACTAAAATTGTTCCTATGGGTCTTTACAGCCCTGCAGCTTAGTAATAAGTTGTTTTAAGTTGTAAAATTGCTGGAAGATTTTATTAAAAATAAAAAATCAGCAGAAGTCACTTATGGCTTTTCAACGACTATATTACAACTATCCTTTGGGATAATGATATAGTCTAATCTTAATAGAAATATTAAGTATT
>JAEIGA010009934.1_pt1 | contig 14421 bp, 31 predicted proteins | sample 9270691 | NCBI WGS metagenome assembly JAEIGA01 (sample SAMN17057246, study PRJNA624740) | gut metagenome | biome: biome; isolation source: fecal sample | host: Bos grunniens | place: China: Xizang | collected 2019 | reverse complement strand
TATGATCCCGGTGAAAAATAGCATTGTGACATTCTGTACAATTAAGCTGATACAATCTGTTTTCTTCATAGGTAATATGTGCGTGGTTTTCTTCACAGAATGGACATTGGATTGTTTTATACTTCATTCCTGCCATCTTCTGTCCTCCTGTTCCATGCTTCAATAAGGTTTTTCCTCATTTCTGCCTTTAACTCAAAGTCATCACATCTGACACATTCACTTTCCATGAACAGTCTGCATCCACACGCTTTGTTGCCTGTCCCTCTTGTGATAAACCACCACATGATGTAATCATCGCCAGATTCTGCGATAGACACCGAACCACCGCAAAACGGACAAGGTTTCAATTCAGCCATCTTCATTACCCCCTGTTTCTAAGTCCATCACGTTCTGTTGGGTCTGCCTTTGTTCGGTTGATGGCAATGTTCTCAAAATCACCATACAGGCGATTGATTACTGCTTGATCTTCTAGTTGCCTTTCTTCATACGCCTTTCTCGCAATGTTATTAAGTTCTTGAAGTTTTTCTTGCGAAACAAATCCATTATCAAGGACATAGCGAACCAACACTTTGTGTTCGTGCAACAACCTCAGACACTTCTCATCCATTTGTGCCGTTCTGTGTAGGTACTGTTGCATGATTTTTCGGATCACCGCCGCTTGCTGTAAATAACTACTGGCGAATCTTGTATTCTTTCTTGCTTTTTCAGACAGAGTGTTAATATCATCAAGCATTCTTTGGATAAAAGTTTCGTCCGTTGCTATCGTTGCACCGCATTTTCTGCACTTAATCAATCGCATTGTGGTTCTCCTTCGGCACAAAACAAGCAAGGGTCTTAATGTCATATAAAGAAGCCTTGCACAAGTAACCCTCTCCACCATCCAAAAGCCGTGTTTTTTCTGACATCATACATGTGCAACAGTCAGCATTTTCTCTTTTCTCCAGTTTTTTAAGGTTAGGTTCAACATATCTGTGTACAATTACCTCGCCCATTCTCATTTTCTCCTTTCTTTTTTTGCAAATGTCCACTGCCAGTGCCACCACATAAAATGGATCACAAGCCTTGGTGTTGGGGTAAGATATAAATAAGTATCGCTAACCCATTCTATTGCTAGAGGAAACACAAACCAATCCTTTTGGAAATACAGGTGTTTTTTCAATTCAGCCATCTTCCCCACCATGCACTTTCTGCTTGATTTTCAAGTTCTTAATGCCCAATTTTGCTTCAATCTCAGCAATGGTCATTTCCACAATGGGTTCTTCGATTACCAAATCACCGTAGCAGATTTCACCCTTGCGAAGTTCCGCACACTTGATAGTCTTTTTACAGTTCTGACTTGTGTGATATACAGAAATACCAGCAAAAATGCGTTTTTCGGAATGAATAAAGGTTTTTGCTTCGATGCCCTCGCCAGCTTTGATGCCACAGCCAGCTTTGATGCCCCAGCCAGCTTCGATGCCACAGCCAGCTTCGATGCCCCAGCCAGCTTCGATGCCCTCGCCAGCTTTGATGCCACAGCCAGCTTCGATGCCACAGCCAGCTTCGATGCCCCAGCCAGCTTCGATGCCCTCGCCAGCTTCGATGCCCCAGCCAGCTTTGATGCCACAGCCAGCTTTGATGCCACAGCCAGCTTCGATGCCACAGCCAGCTTTGATGCTTTTCGTAACCTTGATTTTGCCCCGGACAACCAGTCTGTCATCCAGTTCAACAATCAAGTCTTCCTCGCAGATCAGGTCACCTTCCAGCACATAGTCACCGTTTGTAATCCGCTTCAATCCATCCCACAATTTGTCCAGCTTCATAATGTTTGTCCTTTCTTTTTATCAGAAATCGCTTTTATGCACTTTCTGTCCCATCCGTTCCAAAGCCTGTACTGTCCGCTGACTTATCCCGGAACTGTTTGTTTCCTCTTTCTCTCCATCCATCTTTGTGCCACAGATTGGGCAATAAGGGTAATCGTTTCTACATCTAGTGACAGAATCCGCTTTGTTCTCCCACCCACATACAGAACAGTAGGAATCGAACCAATGATATTCCCACCGCCCATGCACCACGGCATCCTCTTTGCCATTTTTATAGCCGTTCTTCCATGCTATTTCCGTAGCATCAATATTTTTCATTCCATTCTCCCCTTGTTTTCTTTTTCCGCTTGACTTTTACTGTGCAGCCTGTTCCGGCTGGGCATGGTCTGCGCTGTTCCGTGGTAAAGAAGTATGTGCAGTATTTCAGATAATCTGTTAAGCACGAGCGGTAAATGCAATCCTCGCAGAACTTGTCGCATACACTTTCTTTCATAACGTCACCCCTTCTGTTATCCTTGAAGACTTTGCTTCAATTTCTCAGCCCGGTCTGCAAGTTCCGGATCATTCCCAGCGGTAATCGGTTCATCCCGTAATACACGTTGAATCGCTTCGTATTCCGCTTCACCCAAGCTGGGTTCCATCCAGCCGGGAACCGGTTCCTTTCTGCCGTATCGTTTGGGCTTGTCCGTGTATTGACCTTCCAGTACCTTTGCCATGTTCTTGTCCGCTATCAGCCAATCAAAGTTCGCAGACCAGTTCCGGTCATTACTCCCTTTCAGAAAAGAACTTGCTTCCGCATTTTCAAATACCGTCTTGAAATCATCCAGATTGTATGTATTCAGCCTTGCCTTGATCGCTTTCTTCCGGCTGTCTGATAAAGATCGGATTTTCGGATAAGAAACACAAATACTGTGGAACAATTCCACTACCGATTGAAAATCGGTTTTTTCTCTTATACTCTCTTTCTCTAAATCTGATTCTTTTATCTTCTCTTTCTCTTCTTCTGTTGCGTTAGGTTGCGTTAGTATAACGTTAGTCCTAACGTTAGGAAGTTCTTTCTGTTTTTCGTACCATTTTTTCTGCCGAAGCCTGTTTTGCTCCCGTATTTTGTCCATGCCCTCAATGTTCTGGTATTCTTCCCACCCGGAAATCATAAAATATCCGTGGTTTGCAATGATCATATTGAAGTTTTCCAGCGCATTTAAGGCAAGTTGTACCGTTGTTTCCTCAAAACCTAGTTCATCCGCAAGCATTTTTGGCGTGTAAGGTATGTTCTCCGTAAGAAAAATCATCCCCCCGGCATTGCACCGCCCAGCCATGGTCAGTAGCATGACCCAAATTAAAACAATGCTGTTTCCCTCTGGGAGTCTCCGAAGATGCTTAATTTTCCGATGATCAAACATATCTACACATAGCTTAATCCATCTAACCTCAGCCATCGTCACACCGCCTTGATGAAGTACCGATAATAGCGGACCGTGGTGCCGCTTTCGTTGACTCTGGTTTCCTCGATGGACTCAACATCATAGTCCGGAGATTTCCGCAGTTCGCTGATTCTCTTGGTGGGACTGTTGATGTCCAGTTTTACAGCCATATCTCGGACAGTAATACTGCCGTGTTCTTTGCAGTATGCTAGGATTTTTGCCCTTTGCGTTGCTTTCATGATGTTCACTCCTTACACTTCTTTGATTTGGATTCCAAACCGGAATAAAAGTAATTTGCGCTTGATGATGTAATCCTTCGTTTTATAACCCTTTGTGTCTTCCACAATGACTTTGCCGTTTTCTTCGTATACGAAATCCGCAATGTACTGACAGGCTCTCTCTGCCACCTTGCCACCGATCCGCTGCGATGGAATCAGTTCGTACTTCACTTGTCTTCGCAAGCCTTGAATCCGTCCTGCCCTTTCGAGCAGGACTAATTCATTCCATCTGCGCCATTCTTTTACGGAATCAAACGTGACTCCATCCTTGGTGACCTTCTTGCTGTGATACTTAGCCGTTGATTTTTTCAATATCCACCAACTCCGGAAAAATATTGCAGAACAAGTCTGTAATATTTTTGATTTTTTCTTGCGACATCGGTATAAAACCTCTCTCAATAAAAGAGATTTCCGTTTGGTTCGTACCGACAAATTCCGCAAATTCTGTTTGCGTTAACCCCAGGAAAGACCTTGCTTCCCGGCACATTTCAGCCAAACTTGGGGGGGGCATTGCGTACAGTTCTCATGATTCATACCTCAGAACGGAAGTTGTGCATCCTCGTCAGTAAGCGGTGCAAACTGCTGTGTCTGGTTGCCATCGGCTTTCTTGCTGTCACCGAAGTAAACATTCTCAGCCACAATTTCCGCACTCTTCCGCTTGTTTCCGTCCTTGTCTGTCCAGGACCGCATTTGCAATCTGCCAGATACAACAGCCATAGAACCTTTCTGGAAATACTTGCTCACGAACTCGCCAGCCTGTCTCCACGCCACGCATTCGATAAAGTCAGTCTCTTTATCTTCCTTTCCGAAATCCCGGTCACAAGCGATTGTAAAGCTTGCCACAGCCGTTCCGTTCCCCGTTCTCCGCAGCTCTACGTCCTTAGTCAGCCGACCCATTACAACGATATGATTTAACATTTTTCTACCTCACCTTTCAAAATTTCTGCAATTCTCTGATTGCAGTATTCTTTTTCTTTTGCCACCTGTTCTCTTGTCTTGAAGAACGGGCATTTTCCGCTGAAATTGTTCTCCACCAAGCAAACGCAATGTCCGTTCTCCCATCCAGCGCATTCTTCCAAAATGCAAGCTGGGCTTTTTCCTAAATTGCTCATGTCTTTCTCCTTAGTCTAAATAGTTCCGTCCGATCAGTTTTATAAATTCCTCTCGGCTGTGTGTTTCTTCGTACTTCATCTGGCAATGCCTTTTGAGCATCATGTCCAGTTCGTGTCCGTTCTTGCCGTGTACGCCTTCGTCAGATTGGTTGTGTAACCATGGGGCAAGATAAACCCAGAAACCTTCTCGTTCGCTGATTTGTCTGCGCCCCCCGGCATAGATATGATGCTTGTGTAGATTGTTTGTCTGCCCGGTTATGTAGCATTCCTTTTCGGTCTGCAAGATTGATTTCGCCATAGGATCACTTCCATTGTCTTAGTAAACTTTCCACTTCTTCCTTGCTTTTTGTTTCAATCCCCAATTGCCGACATTCTACCTGGATGTTGTCTATTAACCTTGCCATTTGGGAACTGTCATAGGTGCTAGAGCCGTAGTAAAGAATCACGTTGGTGCAACCCTCAATCTTGCTTGGAAACGTGTCTGTCTGCCACCCAATGCCGTTTCTTTGCCATCCGTCACATAGCCCCGTGACCGCCTTGTCCTGGATGCATACCGTGTCCGAATTCCCACCGATTTCTTTAATTGCCTGGCGGTAAACTTCTGTTTTCGGAATTTTCAGTTTTTCAGCAATGCGCCCAATCAAAACCCAGCAGTAGGCATTGGCATCCAGACTCCGCTTCTTGGTGTACTTGCCAACTTTCAGAGTCAGCTTTTCTTGGCTCTTTAACTCGTCCACCATTTCTCTGGCATTTTCGTTGAGAGCGAAGGTAACCATCGGCTTGCCGGAGAAATAGTCGAACGTCACACTATGAATCTTTCCGGTCAGTTCGTGCATCCTTTCCCTCACTTCCCAGCCGTGATCCGGACGTACCCAGCTTTTCCGCTTACCTTCTTCTCAACCATATGGCAGTAGTGTTCAAACGTTGCCTTGCATTCCGTCTTGAACCGCTCTAGGTCGAATTCTGCAACATTTTTTGTGCTGGAAGGTACTTCGTCAACCCTGGTCAGCTTCGTGCCGTTGGGCATCGTCCAGGACTTCACACCACGTTTCATCATTTCCTGGTATAGTTGCTTCTTCGCTTCCTTGCATTGATTCTCAATTTCTTTCAGCGCAGCTAGTTGACTTTCAAACCTTGCAACCTTGTCTGCAAGTACCGTGAGATTCCCAGCCGGGAGAAAGTCTTGCTCACTTAGTAACGGATTTTCTTTCAGCCGTGCCAGATCGTTGCGGAACTTGTCAATCTCCCGGTTAACGTAGTCCAGAAGACTTCTGTAGTCCTCTAAGCGGATTTGAAATACCTGTAACCGCTCTGCATCGAAAAATGGATTCATGTCCTCTGGGCGGTGGTAGACCGCCAGAATCCCATCTTCCACCTGGTTCTGCTCCATGTACTTGACAAGCTGAACTAAGTAAACCTTGTACCCGTCCACCGTGGCGTAGATATCGGATGTGGACTTGATTTCCAGTACGCATTCCCCATTGAATCCGTCCGTGTGGCACCGGATATCTCCATTGATAACCCGGTTTGGAATGAATGTGGTGTTGTAGGTTAAATTGATGTGGTTCCGAATCTGGGGTTCAATGAGTTTTCCGTATTCCGTGTATCGGTTTCCGGAAAAGCTGGACTCTTCCAGCCCGGCCTTCTCCAAAAGAAGCTGCCACCTGGTCTTGAACTTGGAAATACCGCAGATAACAGGAATATCCGAACCACCGATATATTTGTCTCTGTCTATGGAAACATCGTATTCGCCATAATCGCACAGCGCATCCTTTACCTTGCTCATGCGTTCTCCAACTCCTTTAATAGTCTAAGGAATGTTTCGTTGTCCGTCTTGCCGTTTAAGTTGTTCGCCTTGGCGTATGCGTTTACATCGATTTGTAATTCGTTCAGCCTTGCAATTAGCATCTGCCGTGGAGTCTGCTTGGGTGCTTCCTGCTTGGGGGCTTCGGTCTGGTTGTTGATTGCGTTCTGTACTTCCTCTGCGCTTGCAATGGATGTATCAATTCCAAAACCGCACATACCCAATGCTCTGCCGACAGCGGAAGTCTCGCAGTTTTCAATGTAGGAAGTCTTATTGATAAAAGAGGATGTTTCCTTTTCGTAGGCTGTTCCTGTGCCGATGATTTTCTGCTCCTCGTCATAGATGGTTGCCCGGAACACGCAAACACCATTCTCATTGGAGATCATATCGGTAATGATTGCACCACCGGGACAAATAGAACGGAAAGCCTTGATTCTCTGGTTGACTTCTACATAGGGCTTATCCTTTACAGGAGTAGTCTTGCAAAGGCTGTTCGCTTGGGTAAGTTGTTCATAGGTATACATATTTCTTCTCCTTTACTCGTTATCAGCACCGATACCAAACAGCTTGCACAGGAAAGTAACCTCGTCAGCATAGATGCCGACTTTCTTGATTCTCTTACACCCAAGCAGATTCTTGAATGTATCGGAAGCTACCTTCTGCTCCAAAAGTTCCTTGTATTCTTCGATACTGATTGTGATTTCTGCCATGATTGTTTTCTCCTTTTTAGATTTCAATTTGTAAAGCAAATTTCGCTCTTACGCACTTCTCGCAAAGAACCTCTCCGTAAATGTCGAAGTATTCATCATCCTGGATGGGCTTTTTGCACCTCTGGCATACAGGAAGCCTTGCAAGCATCTTTTCCTGCTCCATGTCATGGCGATGGGCATCCATCACCGGATTATCACTATAAGGCATCTTCTTTACCTCTTTCACATATATAAACGATGTGTTCGCACAGCATCCTTGGAATCACAGACCGCTCCTCAGAACCCTTCAAACCTTGAGTTCCTGTTTTCGCTCCCCTTGGTGCTGCTGCGTGGCACGAATCTCCGTTCTTGCACATTGGCTTGAAACATGGATTTGGATGGTTCGTCCAGATGTCCGTTGGTTTCATCCGTCTTTCCTTCACAGGCTTGTCCAATTCGTACTGGCAATAGGTGACCGTGTGCCGGGGAAGACCTTGCATCCATGTCATCTTCCGCATACCACCCCGTGGATTTTCGATGAAGTAGAACTTGGGATTCAATTCCTTGATAAGTTCAAGAACGTGCTGGTCAACCTTGTCGCAGAACTTTGCGTATTCACTCACAGGGTCAAGGTTTCCGGTCACCGGATTTTTCCGTCTGTGATGGCTTATAGCGGCAATGCTGAAGGTTGTACAATCCGGGCTTGCCCATATGACATCCGGCAGACCAAATTTTTCAACGATGTCAGCCGATGTGACAGTCAGAATGTCGGCATACAAATCAATGTTTTCAAAATTCTTATCCCATTCGACAGAAAAAACTTCATGTCCTGCTGCTTCAAAAGCTTTGCCGATACTCCGTGTGCCGGCGAATAATTCCAGGACTCTCATCCGTTCCACCGCTTTCTGCTCTGCCGGATCACGTTCCATTGAAACGCCACCCGGAGTGCGGTCAAGATTCCCAGCATCACAAAGGATGCAACTGTCAAAAAAGTATCAAAGTCCATTTAGATCACCTTTCTCAGTAGCTTTGCTGCTTGGTTATGTATTTCTCGCATTCTCTTGTTTCGTTCTTCCTGAGTAAGTTCCGGGCGATATACCCGAACCACCATCCCGGGGAACCGGAAGATTTCCGGCTCTTTGTAAGTGTCCTGTGTTTTCATTCGTCTACCACACAGCTTCCGAATAGCCGTTCTTCCATGTTCTCCGGTGTGATTCCCATGGATGCAAGTTCCTTTCCTCTGGCTTCCATGTACTGCAATGTCCACATCTGCTGTTTTCTGCGGTACTTGATTTGCTTTTCCTTCCGTGCCAGCTTCACGTATTCGCTAGCATTCAGCCGTGCGATCTCCGCTTCCACCTGTTCGTCTGTCCACTTCTTGTTTGTTGCCATTTCTCATTCTCCTTATTTGTACTTAAAGTACAATTTGATTGCAAAAAAAATTTACTTCTGAGACCATGCGATCTCGTCAACTGTCATTTTAAAAAGTTTCGCCATCGCCTTTGCTGTCTGGATATCCGGGATAGTTGTGTAAGATTCATAGCTTACAACGGTGTTTTTGCTCTTGCCAATAGCTTTTGCCACCTCTGTTTGTGTAAGTCCTGCATTTACTCTAGCTGCCTTGATGGTAATTGCCACATTCTCACCTCCTTCACTTTTGTACCGAAAGTATTGTACTTTCGGTACAACGACATAATACTATATCAAAATAGCTTTGTCAATACCTAAAGTAAAATTTTTTTGTCTAACTACTTGAATAATTGTACTTTTGGCGTATAATATAGGTAGAAGGAGGTGCGACCAAATGGACAACAGGGATGTCTTCTCCCGGAATCTCAAATATCAAATGGAACTGCATAGTAAATCTAGGCAAGAAATTAGTGAGGCTTTGGGTATCAGCTATTTTACAATAACCTCATGGGTGAATGGTTCGAAGTTCCCCAGGATGGATAAAATCGAAAAGTTGGCGGCATATTTCGGAATATCAATATCTGATCTCATCGAAGAAAAAAAAGAACAGCCCACCGGAAATGATGGGCTGTCGGAAAAACGAAAGGCACTTATGCAGTTTGCAATGGAAGTTCCAGAGGATAAGGCGGACATGATTCTTCAAGTGATGAAGACAATTCTGAAAAATGATTGAATAGCTTCTCAATCTCATCTTCGGATAAGTTGGTGAGGAAATTGAGTAATTCTTCTTTTGCGGTCATGGCAATTCTCCTTTGAAGATCGGCTCTCCACCCCGGGGGCAAGTTGACCTAATATCTTGAAATTAGTGTATTGGGCTATAATCTATCTTTACTGTGAATTGTATTATTCTGAAAAGTCGAATACAAGCGGAAATGAATGGAAACCTAAGTAAATTTTACAATCTGGTGTGAGGATGCCAGCTACCAACTATCCACCCCCACACCATGCTAGGAATGATAGGCTGTTTCCAACCTGGCATTAGCTTATCATTTCAAACCCAATAAGTACAGCGCATTGTAAGGGGATTTTACCGTATTGTAATAGGGTCCAAACCCTACTCCCGTAGGGAAAAACCCTCCCCCATTAGGGTATATACCCCCATATATTACGGAAATGAGGTTAAAGCCATTGAAACAACGATCTGATTTAACAACAAAGCCCTATTACCGCTGTTTTCTTTGCCCGGATTTTCGCAAAGAATGCGGTGGCAGACCGACCCGGGACATGGATATCAAATCCTGGTGCGAGTATATCAGCGATACCATGGACTTTTTTCACCTGTCCAATGCCTATGTTGCCGAAAAAGCAGAATCTTCCGAAAAGACAGCGGAAAAAATCCGGGCGTGTAGAATTGACCAGGATATCATGAGAGGAACCGCCAGGCGGTATGAACTTGCTGTGTTTGGAACGGCTTCCAGACATATCTGCGCCATGGACTTTGATTCCACCGCTGCCGAAAAAATCGCAGCCTTGCAGGAAGAAGTGGCATACTGGAAAAAAGAGAATGACCGCAAGGCGAAAATCATTGATAAATACTTAGATTAAACCATTGCTGTTTTAGAACACGTGTTCGATAATCAAATGATATCGTTCTGCAAGTACAATAAAACGGACCTTTAAGGGGGTGATGATACAAAGGAATCTGGTAGAAGCACCAAAGAAAAACTACAAAGGAAGTGATGTTATGTATCTCCAAGCAATGCCCAAACTGACACCGGAAGAAGTGCTGGACTATTTGCGGAAAAGTCAATCAGACGATCCGTTGCTGACGGTGGAAGAGGTTCTGGCAAAACATGAAGCCATCCTGGATGAATGGTCAGAAAAACACCTTGGCGGTAAAGTACCGGAAGAAAACAAGTTCCGGGAAGTTGTGTCCGGTGAAACGATTAAAGGAAGACCGGAAATCCAAAAGGTTCTCCGCTTAATCGAATCGCCAAAAATAAAGGCTGTCAAAGTGGTTGAGCCACAGCGGTTGACCCGTGGTGACCTGGAAGACATCGGCAGATTGATGAAGCTGTTGAAGCACTCAAACACCCTGGTAATCACGCCAACCTACATTTATGATCTCCGGGATGAACGAGATTGGGATGCTTTCGAACGGGAATTGAAACGGGGCAATGACTACCTGGAATATTACAAGAAGATTCAAGCCCGTGGGAAATTGCTTTCTGTCAGCCAGGGTAACTATATTTCGTCAAAACCGCCTTATGGATTTGACAGAACAAAAGTGCTGGATGGGAAACGAGAATGCCCAACTCTAAAAGAAAACAAAGAGCAAGCAGATGTTGTCCGTTTGATTTTTGAACTCTATGTAAATACCAGGATGGGTCGTACACGCATAGCAAGACACTTGGATAGTCTGCACATAAAACCACCGAAAGGGGAACATTGGCAAGCATCCAGTATCAAGGATATGTTGCGAAATGTTCACTATATTGGGAAAGTTCGCTGGAATTGGAGGAAAACCGTTACCATTGTGGAAGAAGGGGAGTTTTTGAAAACCAGACCCCACAGTAAGATCGGTGAATATCTCATATTTGAGGGTAAGCATGATAGTATTGTACCCCTCGAATTGTACAACGCAGCGCAGGAAAGGACCGGAAAAAACCCAAGAACAAAACCGGAAGCAAAAACCTTCAATGTCTTTGCCGGACTTTTGTACTGTTCCTGCGGTAGGGCAATGATCATGCAAAGCAAAAAGAACGAACGCCCAAGGGTTGTGTGTCCAAACCAAGCGCATTGCAAAAACAGGTCTAGCACTTACGAAGATTTGCTGGTCCGAACAAGTGAAATTTTGAAACAATGTATTGCGGATTTTGAAATTCGGATTCAGCACAACGAAAGTGATTCCGTAAAACTCCATGCTCGCTTAATCAAGCAGCTTGAAGCCAAAGCAGAGGAACTGGCAAGAAAAGAAATTAGCCAATGGGAAAAATATACTGAGGAAGCAATGCCGAAACACATTTTCGATCAGTTGAACGAGAAGGTGTTGCAAGAAAAAGAAGAAGTCCGACAAGCTCTCTGCAAAGCCTACGCATCAATGCCGGAACCTGTGGACTATACAGAAAAGATTAGCACATTTACGGAAGCATTGGAAGCATTGGAAAACCCCAATGTAGAAGCAATAGAAAAGAACGCACTTCTAAAGGCGTGTATTGACCGAATCACCTATAGCCGTGATAGAGGACAACGCCTTGCCGTTAAAACCACCCAGTTTGAAACAGGCTGGACAGATACACCAATCGAATTGGATGTTAAGCTGAAAGTCTGACAGCACCACACTATTTAGCACCTCTATCATAGACGAGCCTATGAATCAGCACATCCATGATAGAGGTAGGAAGGATGTGTTACCATGAAAACCGCAGAAGAAATCATTGCCTATTTAGAAGCCCAAATGAACGAAGCCATTGAAATTCACGATGCTTCCAAAGACCCGGCACAACGATATGCCATGATGCTGAAAGCCTACACCATCAGCGAATTGCTTGACGAGATAAAATTTTGTGCTTGAAAAAATCAACTTTGGCAGTATAATAACAGCAAAGCCGAAAGAGAGGATAGCCGGTATGATTATTGGAGTAACGCAAACAACGTTTATGGGTGTTGACCTTTTCCTTGTCGAAAACCAAGGATGGAAATTCACTTTAGCCGGAAAGGAACACTTGTACCCAGACCTTCAATCTGCCAGAGAAGCAATACTGGAAATCAAGCAAGTAAAAATCCCAACGGACAAATAAAAAAAGAGGGGAGCGGTTATCCGCTCCCCTTTCCATTTAACCGATATTCAAAATTCGCTTCCAGGTATTCAGACCCACTTCACCATCTTCCACCAGGTGATGCGCTTTCTGGTACTCAATAATGGCATTGCGTGTATTCTTGCCACACTTACCATCCGCAGTTACGCCAACGGCTTTCTGTACAAGCTTGGTCAGATTCTTGTGCTTGTAGATGAGTCTTTTCTTTACAATGGCTTTATTCGCCACAGAAATGCACTCTGCGCCCCACGCACCATCTGCGCCATAGTCCGGGAATTTGAATCCGTCCGCAATCGCTGCCAACTGCCATTCCAGAACCGTAGGCACATAAGCAGAGCCACCGAAAGTATCTCGGTATGCCTGTCTATGACCATACCAGAAGGATTTGTTTGTTCTGGTGTCCACATGGACGAAATCAGAACCGCAGTCAGCCTTTTCATACAGACCGATTCCAAGAATGCCGATGCTTTCCGCATACTTGGCAACTTCAGCCGGGGCAACACCCTTCACGACAATATCAGCCGCCATGCCCTGTGTGTGCTTGGAAGTCTTGGAAGCGTTCTTTGTTGCGCCGTTGCGTGTCGGGCATCTGTAACCGCTGGAAATGGTAACTGCCTTTCCGAAGTGATCACGGATTTTCTGCAAATACTCCGCAAGTTTCGGATCGATCATTACCGTGTCGCAACATCCTTTGCCCTTGCAAGCAAACTCACGGACTCGGAAATTCTTCTCAATGTAGCTTTCATCGGTTTTGCTGTAAACTCTAACTGCCATGTAAATCATCCTTTCTTTTCGATAATCTGTGTAAATGCCTGGTGCAGACCTGTGGAAGCCAGGCCGCTTGCCAGACCGGACAAAATAACTTCCGGGGTGATGTTGCCCCAATTCATCCAAACAGCCACACAAACGCCCAGGACAGCGCACAGGGTAGGGATGAATTTGTTGTCTACATCTTTGACCCAACGTTTGACAACGAAGCCAACGCACAGGCACAAGCCCATAATCACCGGGATCATAAATTCATTCAGAAATTCCATACCATTCATCCTTTCTTATAGTCCGATATTTGCCAGAGCATAGCCAATAAACGCAGCTACAACAGCCCAGATTGCTTTGTCAACCAAGCCGTCCCACCGCTTTGCTGGCTTTTCTTCCAGCTTGTCCACTTTGTTATTGAGTGTGTTTACACTTGTAGCCATGGTCTTGATCTGTTCAGCCATGACCGCAACAGATGTTGCCAGTTGTTCCAAAACCTCATGTTTTTCTTCTAGCTTTTTGATTCGCCCCTCGTTTCGGATGGAGCGGTCTTTTGTTTCTTGATGTTCTAACGCCAGTTTTTCAAGATTCATAGAAAATCACCCCTTTTAACCGTCAGTAGCAAGGTACATTACCCCACCCATGTCACGCCAGTAAACCTTCTTTCCAGATATGCGAATATCGTTCTGCGGACTATCGATAGTGATACGGCTACCAAAAAGATTGATTTCAGCCGCAGAACTGCCAATTTGCATGTTTCCGCTAGAAGAAACGAGGTGAAGTCCGTTATTTTCGCTCATTGAAGAATTTCCAATAGCACTTGCCAAACCACCAACACCCAAATCGATGTACAAAACATCTTCCATATCTCCGGCTGTGTTTTCGCCATATCCTTTGATGCCAGAGGAAGAAAGTACAAGCTGTGTTTTGTAACCCAGCCGTGTTCCGTCAATGGTTACCTTGTTATTGGAAAGGTCAATTTGAACAGAGCCATCCTTGGACTTGATCACGCCTGTCTTGATGAGATCAGCCAGGATTTCGCCCGTTGTAATGTTGCTTCCGTTGATCACCGTGGAACCAGCAGTTCCTAGTTTTTCATCCAGATTCGTAAACGTCACCAAGCCTTTCAAATCAATCTCACCAGAACCAAGTTCTGTGTCTCCTGCTTTCAAAACGATACTTGCCTTGTTTCCAACACCGCCAGTCACTTCCAAGGACAAACTGCTTGCGGTTACAACGTCCGTCAAATCAATTTCACCAGAATCGACTTCCGTCTCTCCGGCTTTTAGTACAATGCTTGCCTTGCTTCCTGCGCCACCGGACACGTC
>JAEIGA010009933.1_pt1 | contig 14423 bp, 8 predicted proteins | sample 9270691 | NCBI WGS metagenome assembly JAEIGA01 (sample SAMN17057246, study PRJNA624740) | gut metagenome | biome: biome; isolation source: fecal sample | host: Bos grunniens | place: China: Xizang | collected 2019 | reverse complement strand
ATATTACCCGTTCCCTTGAACTCCTCAAAAATCACCTCGTCCATCTTTGAACCGGTATCGATGAGGGCTGTTGCAATGATGGTGAGCGAACCGCCGTTCTCAATGTTACGTGCAGCACCGAAGAAGCGTTTGGGCTTGTGCAGCGCATTGGCATCGACACCGCCCGAGAGCACCTTGCCCGATGCCGGAGAAACAGTATTATAGGCACGTGCAAGGCGTGTGATTGAATCCAGGAAAATAACGACGTCATGCCCACACTCAACCATTCTCTTTGCACGTTCAAGCACAATACCCGCAATCTTCACGTGACGCTCGGCAGGCTCATCAAATGTAGAGGCGATAACCTCGGCATTAACTGAACGCGCCATGTCGGTCACCTCCTCGGGGCGCTCGTCAATGAGCAACATAATCATATAAGCCTCGGGGTGGTTGGCGGCAATAGCATTGGCTATATCCTTCAGCAGCATTGTCTTACCGGTCTTTGGCTGCGCCACAATAAGCGCACGCTGTCCCTTGCCGATAGGTGAGAAGAGGTCTACCACACGTGCTGATACATTGTCATAACTGCCGGCACAGAGTGTAAACTTCTCATCGGGGAACAATGGTGTAAGGTTCTCGAACGATACTCGGTCACGCACAAGTTCGGGCGACAGACCATTGATGCGGTTTACCTTTACAAGCGGGAAATATTTTTCACCTGCCGATGCGGGGCGTATTATACCCTCGACAACATCACCGGTCTTTAGGCCGTAGAGTTTAATCTGTGACTGTGAGACATATACATCGTCGGGCGATGCAAGATAGTTGTAGTCGGACGAACGCAGGAAACCATAATTGTCGGGCATTATCTCAAGAACACCCTCTACGCGCAACACATCGGCAAAATCATACTGCTTTACTGGTGCCGGTTGCTCCTCATTTTGAGGCTGCTCTGCGCGTTTTTCACTGTTCTGATGCTGCTGTTTCTTGTCATTCTTCCTGTGCTCCTTATTGTTCTTCTCGAACCTGGTGGCAAGTTCTGCCGGAATTTCCTTCGAGTCGCTTGGCAGGTTCTCTATTGCAACGAAAGCCTCGCCCTCTTCCTCTGAAACCGATTCAACAGCAGATTCAGCCGGAGCCACCTCTGCCGACTGCTCCACAGCCTTATTCTTTGGTTTGCGGCCACGTTTCTTAGGGGTCTGTTCATTGTTTGACTCCTGTTCTTTACGCTCGTCCTCAACAGGCTGTTCTGCGGAAGCGCTTTCTGCCGATATATTCTCAACGGGTAAAACCTCCTGATTTACCTTATCATTTTTTGGTTTGCGACCACGTTTTTTCTGTTTAGGAGAATCTCCATTAGCCTGGGGAGCGGCAACCTCGGGTGCCGGTGCAACAGCCTTCTCTTCCACTACAGCCTGCGCAACAGGCTTCTCGGGAGTCCTTACCACCTCTTGTTCCGGTTTCAGCTTATTAGGTTCATCCTTTTCAACCTTAACCGCCTTATCGCCGGTTGCTGTATATACCTTACTTGGAGCATCGGCATGAATGCGGTTGCGGCGATGCTCGCGGCGATTCATTCTATTCTCTTCCTTCACCACCGCAGGTGCTCCACTTTTGCTATTCTGCATAGCCTGACCGTCAAGAATACGATAAATCAAATCATCGCGACCGAGCGACTTGATTCCTTTAATACCTAAATCTTGAGCAATTGACTGCAAATCCGCAATCTCCTTGCTTCTTAACTGTTCTATATGATACATAAATTAGATGATGACGCTTACCCCAAACAAAGGAAAGCCCACTGAAATGAAAATCTAAAAAAGATATATTTATTTGACTGATACGGCAAAACAAAGAATGTAGTGCACTAATTATAATGCAAAGATAACTAATTTGTTTAAATACCGTTGTTTTTTTTGTATTTTTTTACAAGCAGGACTATTTGTATGTACAAGATTAGAACAACTCTTCAAACTTGCGTAGAATTTCTTCTACTGTCGTCATTCGGGAAATAATGGTTCCCTTGTTGTTGACAAGCACTGCCGCAGGCAACTCTGTTATTCCATAAGCGGCAGACACCTCGGCGCTGCCGCCTTCAGGATTACACAACTGAACCCAATCCACACCCAGTTCTTCAATAATCGCCAAGCACTCCTCGGCACTATCATCGAGCGACACACCAACTATCTGCAAACCCTTATTCCTGTATTTGCAATATGCATCCGAAAGCACCGACAACTGCACCTTTACATTCTCTTGCCACCCGGCCCAGAACAGCACAAGAGTATACCTGTTTGCAAAGACTTCATTGGAGAGCAACAGTGTCCCGCCACCCACTTTGTCAAGTTCAAAATTCTGGAATTTCTTACCAACGGCAGTAGCATCCTGACTTTTCCACACCTCATCAAGATATACACCAGCAATTGCAGCATTGCGCATTTCGGTCTCAACCCTGTTGTGCACAGCATTGTAGAGCGCGCCACGATACTCTTCGGGTATCTCTTTGAAGAACGGCAGCAATTTTGCTGGAGTCACCACTCCAACCGACTGCAAAAGACAGAAGCATCCTAACGGCGAGGATAGGTTCTCCCCGATTTCATGCAAGGCATATGCCTCAAAGACTTCACCTGCAAACGAGACAACCTCTCTTATGCTGTCACGCATAGACTCTTCAACAGCCATAGCACCAAGCACCTCCTGCTCGCCAAGCCTCCGAAGGTTCACAATCTTCTCTTTCTCATTCATAAAGCGGCTCAAGCGATCGTTGGACACGGTTCCCGACACAAAGACGTCCCCGTTGAAATCAACGTTTATCACTCCCGGCTCAACGACTATAAAACCACCGTCAATAACCTGCTGCGAAGAAATGAAGCGCATAGCGCACACTGTATCAGATAGTGAAAAGACAAACTTGCCGTCCTTCACCACCGCCGAATCGAGCGGGTTCACTACATCGTCAATGGAAGTCATATACAACACTGTTCCATCGGGCGCCGATGCATAACGGCCGCTTATTGTACACACGCTACTGTTTTTTGAACAAGAAAAAAACAGACAAGCCACTAACAACAGGAAGAACTTTTTCATTTACACAAACCGGTTATATTGACATCAGTCGGCACTCACAGAATTGAACCAGTCGACAATCTCCGCCGGTACCTCATTGCAGCGAACATACTTGCAGACATCGCCATTCTCCGAGTCCACAACAAGTGTCATCCACTCCTCAAAGAGTTTTGTCACAATATATGAGTTGTTCCAGTCGCCGGTTCCATAATCATACTTTCCGCTAAGGATGTATCCTTTATAATCATCCTTAGTTATATCGAAAGTACCTGTGAGACGGCGTGGATACATGCTGTCAAAATTCTGGTACATTGTAAAGGTCATGTCTCTGCGCACAAACTGAATGTAGCAGTACACCCCTTTGATGAGTTCCTCACCATTGACTTCAGGGAGTGGTTTACCATTGACTTCGGCAAGTTCCCAGACACCAGAGATATTATTGGGGGTAACCTCGAGTGACTGCGGTGTCAAATCCTCCTCGGGAGAGCAGGCAAAAACTCCGGTAAGAACAAGCATAAATGCTATTGTCTTCAAGAATCTCTTCATAACTATATCTATTTTTCTAATTTCACATTAAGCGTCCTGTCCGATATGCGACATTTCACACCATCGACAACCACTTTGAAACTAAGTGGAGCATCGGGCGGCAGCATATCGCCGTTTATGGTTATTATTATATCACCCTCCTCACCGGGTGCAATCTCCTCAGGTTCAGTCCTGAAAGAGACAAAAGCCGGTAGCACTACCGATGAAAGCAACAGCGGGACAGTACCCACATTAGCACAAGGAATGCACTGCTGGGGTTTTGTTCCAGCCTTTACGGGTTCAAAGGCCACGTCCTTGCGCTTGAGTTTCAAGGAACCCATCCTGCAAGGCAGATGATTCCACTCATCGTTGTCTATCACATTACCCAATAGGGTGAGCCTTGCCACCGGCTCCTTGCTTGAGAGCGAGGTGTATACAAAACTGTTTGTGTCAACAGTTCCTGAGCGCCTGCGAGGGTTGAACTTAATCCTTATTATTCCCTTTTCACCGGGAGAAAGCAGGCTGTCGCCAATTTCAGCAACCGTGCATCCGCAGTTGGTTGTCACCTTTGTAATGACAACAGGTTTGCTGCTTACATTGACAAAGCCATATTCCACCGACAAAGGTGAATCAGTTTCATAAATAACACCAAAATCCTGCATTAGAGTCTCAAAACGAAGCACCGAATCCCCGTTGTGCAAAATCTGTGGCGACATGATCGAATCGAGTTCTTCGCGCGACACAAAACGCTTATCCTGTGCCAGCGACACTGTACTGCCGGCAAGCAGGAGCACAAACAGGATATGCAGGAGCCTGGCATTCATCATTTCACAGCATTACATCCAGCCGTTTCCGTTGGCACCGTTGCGCACTGTAACAGTCACGCAATAAAGCTGTCCGTCAACGGTTATGTCAATGGTAGTGAATCCTTCGGCAATACCATTCACTGTCATTACACTGCCCTCAACACTCACAGTTGCAACACCTGCATCGGCAACCTTTGCACTGTAAGTGAGCGACTCGCCACCTACAAAGAAACGTGAAAGATCAATTTTCTGGCTCTCGGCAGGTGCAAGGTAAATGTTTGGCAGTTTCATATCGTGTCCACCATTCTCAACAGCCCTCAACAAAGCACCGGCATTCACCAGGCGACCCATCTTGCCTCTGTATTTGGGGAGTTCGGTCTTTGTTGCTGCTGAACCGGGCGAAGAGTGGTTGTAGTAAGACATCTTCTCGCCAACAAAATACTTGTCAATATCGGTAGCAGTGCTATATACAAGGTCAATAAACTCTTCGGCACGGAAATGACGGCGCTGCTCAACCGCATAAGAGAGGCCAAGAGCAATGACACCCGACACATGAGGACACGCCATTGATGTCCCCTCGTAGTAACCGTATGTAGGTTTTCCTTCAACAACCAATGTGGAGTATATCATACCGCCATTGTCGTAACTGCTGCCCGGTGCGCCATAATAGTCACCGTCACCACCTGGAGCAGAGAGGTCAACCTCAACACCAAAGTTTGTATATGTTGCAGGTGTGTAATCGGGGGCGATGGCACTCACAGAGATACATTTTGAATATGCACCCGGATAGGCCGACATTCCGGCGAACTCATTGCCGGATGCAAAGACAACGATACCACCGTCAATGACACCGTTAGGTGAACCGGCATTGTTTATAAAGTAGTCTATAGCCTCCTTTTCAAGAGGATAGAGAGTCTCCCACTCTTTCTCCGAAGCCGGACCGGGAGTGTACCCCTGCATGATGTTTGCATATGCCGAGTTATAACCCCAACTGCACTGCATGATGACAACACCGTTGTCGGCAGCATATTTGAAGGCCTTTGCCTCCATAGCAACAGTAGAGGCATATGCATCGTCAAAAATCTGCAATGACATAATCTTTACGCCCTCCTTGCCATTGGCTGCATCACCACCGGCAATACCAGACACGCCGATGCCATTATTGTTAACAGCTGCAATTGTACCAGCAACGTGTGTACCGTGACCGGTTGCGTTAGTCGATGTTGTAGAGATATATCCACGGTCCGTTGCAAAGTTGTATCCATAACGGTCACCACAGTATCCATTACCATCATTATCCTCGCTCGAAGCATACACTTCGTCCTCGTTCACCCAGATGTTGGCATTGAGGTCAGGGTGTTCCCACATCACACCCTCGTCCATAACACCCACTATGATAGAACCATTACCGGTGCAGAGCGACCAAGCCTCTTCACAGCCCACATCGCAACCTGCAACAGCCTTTGCCCATGACTGCTCAAAGCCATAGCCGCCTTTGTTTATATAACCCCACTGCAATGGAAGTTCCGGGTCATTAAAAGATTGACCGCCTGCAGCACGTGTGTTACCCATAGGAAGGCTCTCCTTTGCCACTCTGTTGTCTATGCGGTAAATCCTCTTGTTACACTGGATTTTTGATATCTCGCCAAGTTTGGCAAGTTCCTTCACTGCAACGTTAAGGTCAACATCTTCATCAAAAGAGACCTTATACCAAAGGTGCAGACCGGCCTCACGGGTACGCTCCTCGTTACGTGGGTCAACCGGGAATACACGTTCAAAACTGTATGTGCCCAGAATGCCAAGTACCTCATCAGTCGATGGAATGCCACTGCGTGTCGTTTTTCCGGCAGCAGCACGTGTCGTGAAATAGTTGTCCAGTATTCCTGTCATCTCTGGCGAGAACTTTATCAGCAACTCACCGTCAATAGCATCGGCAGTCAATGAGAATGACGGTTCCGGAGCATCCGGTACATTATTTGTAATCTCACTGTCGCTACAAGATGACAACGCTAAAGCAAACAGTGCCGAGTATATAAAAAGTCTTGTTTTCATAGTTATTCCTCAGTTATCTCATCCTTAAGTTCATACTTTTCCCTTGTACCGGGGAACACATCATAATAGTAATCAAAAGTCGTTGGTTCATTGTCAAAACGAACAGGTTCACCGGCCGAGTTCAAACCCTTTTCCTGTTGGTTGAAGATGAGCAGGTCGGGTGCCCAGTCCAGGAAGTGCGGATGATAGAGCAGCCAGTCGGGCAGATTGCCGGTAAGAAAATTCAGGTTAAGACGGAGCATTGTACAGTTTGGTAGAATCTTTGGCACTGCATTGTCAGCTAGATACTGTATTGTATCGCCACCCCAATCATCGACATCCTCCTGGGTGTATGCAGCAACGCCCTCTTCACCAACCGTGAAATCAGGCAGTTCTCCTTCAATGTAACAGTTAGAGAATGCCAGTTCCTCAAGATTCTCCCACAAGAAGAGACGACGGAAAGTGTTGTCAGTGCTTGCATTGATATGCAGGCCGAGACCATCTTCATACTCATCCTTCTTGCGCAGATCTGTGGTATTCCAACGGCGTGATGCCACAAAACTCAAAGACTTGAGTTTGGGGAAGTTCTCCTGTGTGAGGATAGCCGGAATCTCTGTGAAATTATTTGCGCTCAAGTCAAGAGCAACAAGCGATTTTCCAAGTTTTACAAAATCATCGGGCAACGACACAATGCCATATGAAAAGAGTGTAAGGTACTTCAAGTATTCAAGTTCGCAAATTTCACTGCCCAACTCAATATTCAGAAGCATTGTATTCACATTACTTGAGATATCCAACGATTCAAGATACTTCAGATGACGAATCTCGGCCGGGATAGTTTCCTTTGTATTCAGGAAACTGTACTGCACCGCACGTACACGTCCTACGGCCGACAGTGGTATTTCGCCATTGATAATTTCCTCATCGGCAGCCTCCCACAGTCTCACACCGCTCCAGTGCTGTATATTCTCACTTGTATCCCATGCATCGTTCCAGCAGTTCATGCGCTCATATATCACCACAAGTGCAATAGAGTCGCCCGCGCGGTTATCTTCAATCTTCAATGCCGGTTTCTGATACACCGAGATTACCGCTGGCTCAACCTGGTCGGTGCCCTCGCCTTGCGGGAGAAGTTTAATCTCAGCCACACGCTGTTCGGGAACAGTGTTCATCTTCCAATCGAAACGCAATTTTGCAGTACGTGGGCGTGCACCCTTGTCGAGTTCAATTGACACGCTCTCGGACGTGAGCCACTCCTGCTCGGCACCAAGATGGTCTATCTCAACAACAAACTCCACATTTGTGCTCACTGTTGTCTCAAAATAACGTTCCTCCATCTTTGCCGATGACTCAACCCAAATCTCGCAAGTATCGGGGACAATCATCTTCCCATAACCGAACTGGTTCACGGTCAGAGCCACAGCCGGCATAGCCGAAGGCGTGAAACGAATTGATGCCGTACGCATTTCACTCACAAGTGAAGAATCCACTACAATGTTGCAGGCAGCATTTCCGCTTCCGCTCGCAGGTGAAACCGACAACCAAGGCTCCGAAACCGAAACGGTCCAACTGTCATTGCTCTCAACAAACACAACGTCTGTACCACCTTCGGCAGCGAATGTAATTTCACTCTTGACCAAAGAAAAGAGTGCACCTTGCTCCTCGTCCTCATTACATGCAACGAACGAGAAACAAAAAATCAATCCCAATGCTATATTATATAATTTATCCTTCATAACCAAACTGCATTAAAATCATTTATCAAGAACCAGAGCATCACAACCACGAATATCCTGAGTCCTGTCGTATATAAGGGTGTAATATCCGGCATAGATATAATCGCACACAGATGACATATCTATTGAGATATTCGGATTATCGGCAATCTCGAAATACATGATGTATGGTGATATGGTATCCTCAATCTTGCGCAGGTCGTTGCCGCCTATACAGAACACAACCATTGAAGGACAGGTGTAAAGACCTGTCGGCCACTCCTTGAGGCAGCGGTTACCATTTTCATCGCGCTGGTAACGGATGAAGAAACGGCTCAACGTAGATATGCTCAACGGTTTTGTGGGGAACGAAGAGAAACGGTTGTAACTCAAATCCATACCAGCCAGATAGGGCAATGTGCGCGCATAAAAGTCATCGGGTAGTTCGCTTAAATAATTGTAACTGAGGTCAAGCGCTTCGAGAAGGAATGCATTCTCACCCTTGAGTGAGCCTTCTGGTATCTCCTTCATTCCATTGCCGGCAAGAATAAGTTGGTTCATTGGAGAACCGGTCTTGAAAAGAATGCCCGGGAATGTCTCAAGACGGTTGTTTGTGATATTTACCGCTGAAGAGTTTATACCCTTGAAGTCATCACCGTTCTCAAAGCCCGCAATCTTGTTGTATGAAAAATCCACCGACTGCATCACATACACCGACTTTGCATTGAAGATGTCGGGGAAGAGCGTCATCTCGTTATTGGTGGCACTGAAGCTCTCAAGCTGTGAATAGCCGCAGAAATAGCCGTCGGGAGCAACTGTCAGTTTCTCAATCTTGTTATAGTCAAAGTACACCTTTGCAAGTGTTATCTCCTTACCGAACGGATGCACTGTCTTCAACTGATTGTTGGTACAGTCAATCATACCCAATTTGGTCATCTTGCGCAATTCTTCGTAAGAAGGTGTCTCTTCGAGATTGTTGAAACCAAGATACAGCACCTGCAGCCTGTCACCGCTGTTACCGTTGATGAATCTCTCCCAATCGGCCTTCAACTGCTCGCCCGAGATTCCTTTGTTGCTTGCTACATTGAGCATCTGCAACTCGGGAAGCGATGCAAGCATCTCCATTGGAAGAGCTGTAAGCTTGGGACAGTTGAATATTTCGATATCATAGAGTGTCGTCATTTTCTCCCAGCTGAGAGACTCACGCTCCTCGTAGAAAGGAGATTCCGGCTTTATGTCCACAAAGAAACTGTCAACGGTGATTGGGCAATTGGCAATAAAGAACTGTTCAAGTTTTGTACAGCGCTGCAGTGCCTTTGAAACACCAACGATTCCGTTTGTCATGTCACCGAAGTGGATGCCCTTCAAGGAGATACCCTTGCGTATTGGTTTCTCATTGGGGTCAAGTTCGATAGTCTTCTGCCACAACGGTGAATAACCAGTACGGAAGTCCTTTTCCAGCACCCTGTCGGCATAATCCATGCGTATAGCATTCGTCTGCTCTGCTGTCATTTCAGGTGTTATACGTCCGAAAAGGTGACCACCTAAAAGGTCGGAATGACTGCCAAGATAGAGGATTGCGAGTTCAGTCAACTGACCGATAGCATCGGGTACAACACCCTTTGGACCAAATCCCTCAAGCGAGATTGTTGCTACGCGACCATTCGCATCAAGTTGCACACCTGGCTGATAGCCCCACATATCGATATCCTTGTTGAAATTCCAGTTTACACCATCGGCTAAGGCATCACCGGCATAACTCCAGCTTGGACCATCGAGCGCCAACCAAATCTCTTTCAGGGCAATATAGTCCTTGATATACTCGGCTGTCTCTGAAAGATTGACAGGAACATCTACATCCTTTGTATCAGCATCATTCTCAACTGCAAATGTCGCATCGGTATTGTTATCCTCAACAGCAAGCATTGTCTTGCCCTTTTTGTCGGAATATGTCACACAATGGTGCACGCGATACTCTCCGGCCTTTAACCAAACAAGAGTGTCGCACAGCGCATACGAAGTCTCGGCATTCACTCCGGGATAGAGCGACTCGTCGGCCGAGCCCTGCCCAAAGTCCTCGGTATACTTAACAGCAATCTTCTCAAAGGTTGTAAGTTCCTTGGTAAAGAGGTTCTGTACAGTAATGTCAACAGTTCTTATATCGCTGAAAGGATAATAGCCGTCACTACCCACGCCACGTGTCTGCAAGCCCTGCTTGACAAGTTTGAACGACACACGTCCGCGCTCCACCACATCGGGCGTGATATGCTGCACATAGAGGCCTCCGGGTACAACTTCAAACAGACAATCCTCAACATCCCTCTGCTGGATTTCACTGTCGAGCTGATTGTAGAGCACATAACCAATAAGGCTGTATTTACCCGCCAAAAGACGCAACTTGTCACTACGCAAACCATACTCGGCAGTTTCATCGTTATACGCATTGAGCAGAAGAGTCTGTTCAATGGTGCGGCCGTTGTACAGTAGAATAACCTTGACCTTCTTTGCCTCGGCCAGACTCTCAAGCCTGTCGACAGAACGGGTTGCCTGACCCACCTTGAACTGTACGTAGCCATACTGCACCTGCTGGTCATTCTCCTCCTCGGCACAGCCAACCAATGCCACTCCTGTGAGCGACATAAACAATAACATCAAATATATTCGTATTCTGTTCATAACTTCATTCATTTATCATTGTGTCACTGGTCTTATGACAAGAGCCTTGATGTTTACAATCTGCGGAGTATACAGACGCAATATTATTGTCTTGTTGAGCGATGCGGGAACAGTAATATTCAAGCGGTACAAGCCATCTTCGCCAAGTTCCGCACTTGGATTGCCCCATGACTTGAGACGTTGGTGCGCACCCTCGAGGTCGGTAATTGCGAAGTTGCCCTGCCAATCACTTGCATTGAGTCTTGTAGCTATTGTATAGCTCTTACCCGGGGCAAGTTCACAAGCAGTAAGGTCGGTTATCGAGAACTCGCTGCAAAGCCACTCGTAATACTCCTCCTCTGTCGCACATGCCACAGCAGCACCATTTGCATCGGTAACTATGAACCCATCTGTACCTTCAAGACTCTTCTGCTCTACCTCCAACACAACATACGAGAGGTTTGCATCGACAAATGCATCCACATCGCTGCTTGCGGCAAGTGAATCGGTAAAGTTACCGTACATTGTAGCCGGGACGGCGAATAGATAACCCGCGCGCGACGTAGCCTCCATTTCTGCGACAGAAACACTTAATTTCGAAGGTTCATTCTCGTCCTGCGAAGCAAGAATCCATGACTCACCAGCACTCATCTCCTCAAGTTTTCCATTATCCACCTTGAGCGGAACCAATATATAATCATAATTGAAACAGGTTACAGAGAATGTGAGTGCATCTTCTATTATAGTCTCAATACTCTCTCCTGAAGCCGATGTCGTCTCCTGCAAGAAAGTCTTTCCATCGGGCGACACTTTCCAACCCCAAGGAGTATTCTCTCCCTCAATCTTCATCAAAGAACGCTCCATGCCCACATATGTTACAGGCACCTTATAGAGTACACTGCGGTCTACATTACCAAAGGTAACTGTATCTTTTTTCTCATATGGTACATATGCTGCAGATACAGTCAAAGCAAAACCACCATCAACTGCCTCGGGCGCAGAAATCCAAGCGGGACAATCGAGTATCGAGCAGTCAAAGTTAGCGGCCGGAGCAACCCACACGGTTGCATCGGTACCGATTTCTATTTCATCAAGCACCTCGCCATCGCTTGACAAGAGGGAAAACTCATGCTCCTTTCCATAGCGCTCTATGGTCACTACACTCTTTGACACACCACCGGCAACAAGAGTTATATTGGCTTTTGCATTGCCAAAGCCACGAGCATCATTCGTAACCTTTATATATATGGTGTGCTTGCCCTCGCCGCCCTGGATATCGTTGTAATACTCACCGTCGGCCTGCAATGAGAGTTTCGCCCACATCTTGTCACTGTAAAGACTCCAGGCACCATTCGAAGTGAGTTCAAACGAATTGACGATGCTTTCACAACTGTCGAGAGAAGCCATGTCAAAATCACCGGGTGAAGTACATTCCACATCTACCGGAACAATATCCTCTTCATCGGAGCAAGCCCATGCCAAACAACAGAATGCCATTGCAAGGCAGGCAATATACCATTTGCTTATATATTTCATATATCTCATCATTTTTAATATCCCTCCCGTTTAAGTTTCTCGGCCTCATCGTCACTGATCCACTCAACCGCATTCACGAATGTTCCCACAGTATTTGTTCCTTCTTCCATTCCCGGAACATAAAGTGTCATGTACTGGAATATGAACTTCTCACAACTGCTGAAGTATGATGTATACGCTGTCGGCTGGTACATTCTTATCAATCCGTCACCATAGAGAGTGCCGAAAGCCTCGGATGTCGGACCGAACACCTGGTCCTCCATTTCAATGAGCGGGTTCAGGATATCTTCAGAGTCAAACTTTATTCTCGCATCATAGCCATCGAAGAAATAGTCCCTGATAATGATGGTGTTCTCGTTATCGGGGTCAATCTCTGACTTCACCAATCTCATGTCAATATCGGGCATGTAGTTGATGATGTATGTCGATGTCAGCAGGCAATATCCGGTAAAGGCATTGATATCGAACTTGCAGGCTTTCTGCAACAGCACATTAGTCTCTGTGCCATACATATCCCACTGAAGTCCCTCGGGCACGATAAGGTTCAGTTTGAAACCTAAAGAATCGTACACATCGATATTGTTATGGTAACCGCGCACACGCACATTGGCAACCAGTTCACCGGCCTTGATGGTGATAGTGTTCGACTCCAGTGAATAGTGTCTGCCCTCGATTGCATTGCTGGCCGCATCAACAATCTCCACAGCGACCGTACGGTCATAGTCGCAAGCCTTGGTGGCAACCACCGGCACATTGTGGAATTCCACGTCATCGGCAACCGGCAACACATAGAGCGTGTCCGAGAACTGTATGTAATCGGGAGTCGAAGGTGCCATAGGCTCGCCCTCGTTACAGCTGCTTACCAAAGCAACGGCAAGCGCCAGACCCAATAAATTCCTTGAAAATCTATATATAATGTTCATTTTCATATATCGCAGCTGTTATCTGTTACTTTCATTGGGTTGAATATCGGCACCGGGAGATTCAATCTCGTGCTGTGGAATAGGCCACACGAACAACGGATTGTCGGCCGCGACCTTCAGGCTGCTGCCGTTGGAGAGCGACTGGTCCTGTGGTGTACGCTCAAAGCCCTTGCCCCAACGCTTGAGGTCCTGCAGACGGAAACCTTCCATATATAGTTCCTTTATGCGCTCCTGCTCAATAATCTCCATGGCATTGTTTGCATTCAAAGCTACCGAACCATTAGTGTAGCGTGCAGACATAAGAGTTGAGATATCCTTGCCTGCCTTTGAATAGTCGGGGGTTGCAAGTTGACAATAAGCCTCGGCACGTATCAAGTACTGCTCTGAGAGGCGGAACACCTTCGGCATTGAGGTATTCAACAACTGCGCCTCGCTATAGAGTGTCTGGTTACCCCAATACTTGTAGAGAAGTGGCCATGTAAGACCATGGCTGTAGCCTGTCTGTGCCTCGTAGAAGAATGCATTGTAGCGTAAGTCGTTAGAGCCATATAAGTCGAGTACCCACTTGGCAGGAACGTAGTCGGGCTTGAACGATGAATAGTCATAGTTGAAGAACACCGTTCCAAGAGCACCGCCATAGTTGGTCGATGTAAAGCCCACCTTCCATATAACCTCGGACGAGAGGTCATACTGCCACATATAGTCGTAATAGTTCATTGTCGAAGAGTACTGCGAATGCACGCTTGAAAGGAAGAACATGTCGCTGTCAATGATTTTTGACGAGTACTTGATGGCAGCCTCATAGTCGCGCATATAAAGAGCGACACGCGCACGTAGGGCATATACTGTATACTCGTTGAAGTAGACCGAGTTGTTATAGAGTGCGCCATCTATAGCAGGGTCATAATCCTCGTCGAGTTTCAGCAATTCCGCAGCCTTGTCAAGGTCGCTGAGCACCTGCTGATAAGATTTGTAGAGCGTCGCGCGCTCTATTGGCTGATTCTCGTAATATTTTGTCTTGAGCACGACACCAAGTTCGTTCTTGGCAGCCTCATCGCTCTTGTAATCGACACAGTAGAGTTTTATCAATTCGCTGTATGCAAGGGCACGCGCGAAGTATGCCTCACCACAATATGACTCCAGACGATCGAGTTCCGTATCATTAGTGAGTGTCTTTTCCAGTTTCT
>JAEIGA010009932.1_pt1 | contig 14423 bp, 9 predicted proteins | sample 9270691 | NCBI WGS metagenome assembly JAEIGA01 (sample SAMN17057246, study PRJNA624740) | gut metagenome | biome: biome; isolation source: fecal sample | host: Bos grunniens | place: China: Xizang | collected 2019 | reverse complement strand
CTGGTTCAGTCGTCAGACCATTGACCAATATTCCTCACTGCTGCCTCCCGTAGGAGTCTGGACCGTGTCTCAGTTCCAGTGTGGGGGACCTTCCTCTCAGAACCCCTAGACATCGTAGCCACGGTGGGCCGTTACCCCGCCGTCTAGCTAATGTCACGCGAGCCTATCCTTATCCGAAACTCTTTAATCACAAAAAGATGCCTCAATGTGATGCCATGGGGTATTAGTCGGCGTTTCCACCGGTTATCCCCCTGATAAGGGCAAGTTGCTCACGCGTTACGCACCCTTGCGCCGGTCGCCGTCAAGGGTTATTGCTAACCCTCACGCTGCCCCTCGACTTGCATGTGTTAAGCCTGCCGCTAGCGTTCATCCTGAGCCAGGATCAAACTCTTCATTGTATAATATTTATATATTTCTCAGCTTGTCCTGACACTTAATAATTTCCAAAGAAATTAACGCTTCTCGATAAATTGTATTTTTTCTCGGTACTTGCTTCTTGTACAGTAAAACAGTCTTTTCAATGAACTTCTTAATGTCCGTTTCTCAAACGGGAGTGCAAAGGTACGACTTTTTTCATTACTTCCAAATTTATTTTACACATAAAATCAACCCAAATATGCAGAATAGCATCAAAATCTCTGATTATCAATTCTATACACAATTGTTACAATTTTGTTAAAATCAGAAAAAGTAAATCAGCCATGATAATAGTGAAAATATTCAGCTATAATTACAGTCCGAACGTCAAACCATCCTACATTTTTATTATATTTGCATGATTGCTATATTATATAGGTAAATGCGAAACGAAACACAAAGTAACATGAAGAAGACATTGCTCACATTATCGGCATTCATCATGCTAGCGGCATCAGTCACTGCTCAAGAATCCCCACTCTGGCTTCGCAGAAATGCGATTTCACCTGACGGCAGTCAGATAGCTTTCACATACAAGGGAGACATTTATCTTGTAGACAGCGAAGGAGGAAGAGCACGACAGATCACGACAAATGCCGCATACGACTCTAATCCGCTTTGGACAGAAGACGGAAAGAACATAATATTCAGTTCGTACAGAGAAGGAAGCAAGGACATATACAAGGTAAGTGCAGAAGGCGGCACCCCTGTAAGACTGACCAGCCATACAGGAAACGAGACTCCTATGGCAGTAATGCCGGACGGCAGCGTCATCTTCAGCGCAGCTATTCAGCAGGACGTGCAGTATGGAGACTTCCCTGGCGGATCACAGCTGTATCAGATAGGTCCTGACGGCGGAAGGCCTGAGCATGTGACCTCGCTCCAGATCGGAAGCTTGAGCGTCCGGACAGACAACACCGTTCTTTATGAAGATTATAAGGGATACGAAGATCCATGGAGAAAGCATCACACTTCTTCCGTGACCCGCGACATATGGATGTATGTACCTTCTGAAGACCCGTCAGACAAGCTCAGCATTAATGCTGACGGAACATTCACCAAGCTCACAACGTTCAAGGGCGAGGACAGGAATCCGGTGCTTCACGGCAACAACACACTTTATTATCTCAGCGAGCAGGACGGAACATCAAACATATACAAGATCGAATCGCTCGTAGACAAGACCGTTCCGAAGCAGATGACATTCTATAAAGGAAACCCTGTAAGACACCTCACTGTTTCACGTAACGGCGTCCTCTGCTATTCATATGACGGAGAACTCTACACACTCAAGCCTGGCGCAGAACCGGCAAAGGTCAACATCGAGATCCTGACCGACCAGATCGAGAAGAATGTGGTCGAGCGCACTATGACATCAGGAGCTACCGATATTGCAGTATCACCGAATGGAAAGGAAGTTGCTCTTGTGCTCAGGGGTGACGTATTCGTGACATCAGTCGATCACAGAACAACCAAGAGAATCACGAACACACCGCAGCAGGAAAGGAGCGTATGGTTCTCAAAAGACGGAAAGACTCTCTACTATGCAGCCGAAAGAAACGGCCACTGGGGCATCTGGGAGACATCTTTGACTGACAAGGACGACAAATTCTTCACATACGCGGTGAAGATGGAAGAAAAGCTCGTGACAAAGCCAGGAGAGACATGCTTCCAGCCGCAGGTGTCGCCTGACGGAGAAAAGATTGCATACCTGAAGGACAGGACAGCGATTGCCGTGATGGACATCAAGAGCGGGAAAGAGACAATCGTCCTTGATAAAAACGTCAATTACTCATACTCCGACGGAGACCAGAGCTTCGCCTGGAGCCCGGACAGCAGATATATTCTCTGCAACTACCAGGCTGACGGCGGATGGAACTATGAGAACGTAGCTCTTATCGACGTTGAGAATGGCGACATAACAGACCTGACCGAGAGCGGCTACAGTGACGGAGGATTCAGATGGGCCCTCGGCGGAAAGGCGATGACATGGACATCGGACAAGGCAGGATACCGCAGCCACGGAAGCTGGGGTGCGGAGAAAGACATATATATAATGTTCTTCGACGGAAAGAGATATACAGAATTCATGCGCGATAAGGAAGACAGAGAGATCGCCGACATGATGAAGACTGCCAAGGAGGAAAAGAAGGAGAAGAAGGACAGCGTAAAGGCAGAAAAGAAGACCGAAGAGCTTGTTATAGATCTTGAGAACAGAAAGGACAGGATAGTGAAGCTGACACGCTACTCAGGAAGACTCGGAGACCACTACCTGACTCAGGACGGAAAGAAGCTTTATTATATGGTACGTCTGGAAAAAGGTACCGACTTATGCGTGCTTGACCTTGAGGACAACAGCATAAAGGTAGTATCAAAAGGCGTCAGCGGCTCTATCTACCCTACTGCAGACGACAAGTACATGTACCTTCTTTCCGGAAGCGGCATTTCAAAGATATCAACAGCCAGCGGCTCGAGGGAGAACATTTCTTTCAGCGGAGAATTCGAATACAAGCCTGCAGGAGAAAGAGAATACATCTTCGACCATGTATGGAAACAGGTGAACGAAAAGTTCTATGTATCTGACATTCATGGAATTGACTGGGCTTACTACCGCGACACATACAGGAAGTTCCTTCCGCACATCAACAACAACTTCGACTTCCAGGAGATGCTTTCGGAAATGCTCGGTGAGCTTAACGGATCGCATACAGGTGCAAGATACCAGTACCGTTCAGGCTTCAACATGGGAACTCTCGGTGCATTCTACGACGAAGACTACGAGGGAGACGGTCTGAAGATCAAAGAAATCATCAAAGGCGGTACGCTCTATATCGCTGATCCTGAAATAAAGGAAGGAGACATCATCACAGCAATCGACGGAGTCGAGATAAAGGCCGGAAGCAACTGGCATGAACTTCTCAGGATGAAGGGCGGCAAGAAGATCCTCATCAGCGTCAAGAAGGGCGGCAAGAAGCCGGTGGACATGTATGTAGAGCCTGCTTTCACAGACCAGGTGAACCTTTACAACAGATGGGTAAGACAGCGCGAAGAGATGGTCGAGAGGCTTTCAGGCGGAAGAGTCGGCTATGTGCATGTCGAAGGAATGGACTCGGAAAGCTTCAGAAGAGTGTTCTCTGACATGCTCGGAAAGTACCGTGCATGTGAGGCTATCATCGTAGATACACGCCACAACGGAGGCGGATGGCTCCATGACGACCTCGCCACACTCCTTGACGGAAAGGAATACATCAGATTCGAGCCTAGAGGCCAGTATATCGGCACAGAACCATACAACAAGTGGACAAAACCGTCATGCGTACTTATTGGAGAGGACAACTACTCGGATGCATGCGGATTCCCATATGTATATAAGACACTCGGCATAGGAAAACTCATCGGAGCCCCTGTACCGGGAACAATGACAGCTGTATGGTGGGAAAACCAGATCGACCAGAGCATAGTATTCGGTATCCCTCAGGTAGCGGCCCTCGCTGTGAAGGAAGGCAGATACCTTGAGAACATGCAGATCGAACCGGACATTCTCGTGTACAATGACCCGGCATCAGTATTGCGCGGAGAGGACAAGCAGCTTGAAGCCGCTGTCGCAGAAATGTTGAAGACCATAGATAATAAATAACCATGGACAGAAAAATCGTAATCATTCCTACTTACAACGAAAAGGAAAACATCGAGAACATCATCAGAGCCGTATTCGCTCTTGAGGGTGAATTCCACATACTCGTCATCGAGGACGGATCACCGGACGGCACTGCTGCTATAGTAAAGAAGCTTCAGACTGAATTCCCTGAAAGGCTCTTCATGATTGAGCGCAAAGGAAAGCTCGGCCTTGGAACCGCATACATAACAGGATTCAAATGGTCTGTGGAGCAGAAATATGACTACATCTTCGAGATGGATGCAGATTTCTCTCACAATCCAGCAGACCTTCCAAGACTTTACGAGGCTTGTGCCAAGGACGGAGCCGACCTTGCAATCGGATCACGCTACTGCAATGGAATCAGCGTAATCAACTGGCCTATCGGAAGAGTGATAATGTCATACTACGCGTCTGTTTACGTTCGTACAGTACTCGGCATGAAGGTATATGACACAACTGCCGGCTTCAAATGCTACAGACGAAGTGTACTGGAGACCATAGACCTTGACAAGGTAAAGATGAAAGGATATGGATTCCAGATCGAGATGAAGTACTCGACATACAAGCTCGGATTCAAGATCCAGGAGGTCCCGATCATTTTCGTGGATAGAAAGGAAGGCACCTCAAAGATGAGCAGCGGTATCTTCGGAGAGGCTTTCTGGGGAGTCATGAAGTTGAAGATGAGAAAAATCAGACCAAGAAAGGCATAGATATGATCATTCTTGACAAAGCAACTATAGTTACAGCCGAAAAAGAAGCGGTTGGAACAGTCATCATAGAGGGCGGACTGATAGCAGATGTACTTTGGTCCGACAGAGAGGACTATGATTTCAGAAGGCACATGCTGATGCAGAAGAATCCTGATGCAGAGGTATGGAATCTTGATGGAAAGCATCTCATGGCCGGAGGTATTGACGCTCATGTACATTTCCGCGAGCCGGGACTCACACATAAGGCTGACATGCTGACTGAGTCAAAGGCGGCAGTAGCAGGAGGCGTAACAACAGTCTTCGATATGCCGAACACCAATCCTGCCACCGTCACTCCAGAGGCTCTGAAGGGAAAGATGGAGTTGGCAAAAGGACGTGCCTTGACCAAGACAGGCTTCCATATAGGAGCTACCAACGACAATACAGACATGATATGCTCATTGGTATGCGACGGAGACCCCGCAAACGGCATCAAGGCTGAAGATATTCCTGGTGTAAAGGTGTTCATGGGATCATCAACAGGAAACATGCTTGTAGACAAAGGAGCCTCTCTTGAGAGACTCTTCGACATCAAGGAGAAACCGATACTTGTCCATTGCGAGGACGAGGATACCATAAAGGCAAACCTGGCTGCGGCTATCGAGAAGTATGGCGAAGATATTCCATTTACTGAGCACGAGCACATACGCAGCCGCAGGGCATGTATAAAATCAAGCATCAGAGCTCTTGAGATGGCAATAAAGCATGGAACAAAGCTCGTTCTGTGCCACATTTCGACTAAAGAAGAAGTCGAGATGGCGCGTGCTGCAAAGACAAACAACCCGGGGATCATTGCTGAAACCTCATGTAACTATCTATGGTTCAGCAATGAGGACTACACAAGATTGGGAAGCAAGGTTAAATGTAACCCTGCCGTAAAGACTGCTGATGACAGGGCAGCATTGAGAATCGCATTAGCGGAAGGCCATATCGACACAATAGGTTCAGACCATGCGCCACATCTTCTTGTTGAGAAGGACGGAACATATACAAAAGCCCCTTCTGGACTTCCGTCTATCCAGCAGAGCCTCCCGGTATTGCTTACCATTGCCCATGAAGAGGAAATATCTCTTGGAAGGATTGCATCTGCATTTTCAGAGAAAGCTGCGGATCTGTATGGACTCAACAGAGGAAAGATACAGAAAGGTTATGAAGCCGACCTTGTAATCTTTGATTATGGAAAGGAGTTTACGGTAAAGGCAGAAGACCAATACAGCAAATGCGGATGGACTCCATATGAAGGAGTTACTCTGCGCGGCATCATCGAAACAGTATTCATTGATGGAAATGTGGTACTGAGAAACGGCAGAATATAAGGCATCATTACGACATAGCACCAATTAAGCAACAAACTAACCAACACAACAGATGTCACCTAAAGTTCAACCTAGCAAGATTCTGATCTATATTGCATCTACATTTGCAATCACATTGTGGGGTATGTCCTATATATGGACAGATCAGCTTATAGCTCAGAATATCCCTATCTTCTATTTCGTATTCGTCAGGATACTGATGGCAGGCGTGGTACTGTTCCTGTTCAACACGGCATATGCAAGGATAAAAAGAATCCAGAGACAGGACCTTCCGAAATTCCTTCTGCTGGCATTCTTTGAGCCATTCATCTATTTCATATGCGAGACCTTCGGACTTAAGCTGACCGGGTCCCCTACCTTGAGCGCAATGGTCATTGCAACAATTCCTATATTCTCTATCGGAGCCGGAATCCTTTTCTTCAAAGAAAAGATAAATATTGTAAACATCGGAGGCATTCTCCTGACATTAGTCGGAATCGTCATGGTAGCCATGGCTCACGGCACATTGGGAGAAAACTTCATATGGGGTGTAGTACTGCTGTTGATAGCCGTAATATCAGAGGTCGGCCATGCATCAATAACCAAAAGTCTTTCAGGAAATTATTCCAGCCAGATCATCGTGATGTATCAGTTCCTGATAGGAGCTGTATACCTCTTCCCACTGTTCATATGGAAAGGTCTGGACAGTTTCGACATGGAAATATATTTTGACGGAGACGTATGGTACCCTATCATCTGCCTTGCAATACTTTGCTCGAGTCTCGCCTTCTCGCTCTGGGTCAGCACAATCAAGAACCTTGGAGTCGCAAAGTCCAGCATATTCTCAGCCCTGATTCCGGTAGCGGCAGCAATTATAGCATGGGTTCTCGGCCATGAAATGCTCAATCAGCGCCAGTGGATAGGTATAGCGATTTCCACAATCGGAGTCGTACTCTCGCAATATACGCTCAAGAAAGCACGTTAACACATATCAGCGATATGCCATATACGGCATATCGCTTTTTATTTCATCAAGCGAAGGCCGATACGGCCACGGTCCAGATCGACAGATACGACAGTCACCTTTACATGCTGATGGAGCTTCAGGATCTTAGACGGGTCTGCCATGCCCTTTACTCCCATCTGGGATGCGTGGATGAGGCCGTTCTGCTTGATTCCTATGTCTACGAAAGCTCCAAAGGCAGTGATATTGGTCACGATGCCTGGGAGTTCCATTCCGGTCTTGAGGTCTTCCATTGACTTGATGTCATGAGCAAACTCAAATGTCTCCGCTGTCTCGCGTGGATCAAGACCAGGCTTTCTGAGCTCTGCTATGATGTCATTTATTGTCGGAAGTCCGAAATCTCCCTCAACATATTTCGACGGATCGATCTTAGCGCAAAGTTCTGAATTTCCGACAAGCTCGACAGCTGAAACAGAAAGATCGCGTGCCATCTTGTCCACTATGTGATAAGCCTCCGGATGTACGGCAGAATTATCCAAAGGATTTGCCGCCCCATGAATGCGAAGGAAGCCGGCACACTGCTCGAATGCCTTGTCGCCGAGCCTCTTGACCTTAAGAAGTTCCTTCCTTGACTTATAAGCGCCATGCTCCGAGCGATATTCAACAATATTCTCAGCAAGTGCAGGTCCGATACCTGACACATAACTTAAGAGGTAACTGCTTGCTGTATTGAGATTTACGCCAACATTATTCACACAACTTTCGACCGTATTGTCAAGAGTCTCCTTGAGCAACCCCTGATCCACATCATGCTGATACTGACCGACGCCAAGCGATTTAGGATCGATCTTCACCAGCTCGGCAAGAGGGTCCATCAGGCGACGGCCTATGGATACGGCACCACGGACAGTAACATCATAATCAGGGAATTCCGCACGTGCAACCTCTGAGGCCGAATATATTGAAGCGCCATCCTCACTTACTGTAAAAACACGCGTCCCCTGCGGAAGCGGCACACGTTTGATGAATTCCTCAGTCTCACGGCTTGCAGTACCGTTACCGATAGCGATTACTTCAATTCCATACTTTGCGACCATAGCCGATACGGCCTGAATCGCCTTCACCTTCTCATTTGCTGGAGGATGCGGGAAGATAGCTTCATTATGAAGAAGGACTCCCTGCTCATCAAGACACACGACCTTACATCCTGTCCTGAAACCAGGGTCTATCGCAAGGACACGCTTCTGACCGATAGGAGGAGCAAGAAGCAGCTGTCGGAGATTCTCACCAAAGATCCTTATGGATTCTATATCTGCCTTTTCCTTGGCCTCCTTAATCACTTCATTTGAAATCGAAGGCTCGAGAAGACGCTTGAATGCATCATCAAAGGCCATATGCATATGTTCCGCCAGAGGGGCCGCCGGATAGCGTCTCTCCTGACAGAAGTCATAATATATCTTCTTGCCGCATCTTTCCGGATCTGCATCGATCTTCACATTCAGGAATCCTTCTTCCTCTGCGCGAAGAATCGCGAGAAGACGATGCGGTGCGATACGTTCCAATGACTCGGAATAATCGAAATAAGATCGGTATTTCATCGCCTCCGGACCTGTGGCCTTCTTGGTCGCCTTAGTCACAATGCGTCTTGTCTTGAAGATCTGTCGAAGAGTCTCACGTACCGATGCTGTCTCGCTCAGGCGTTCTGCAATAATGTCTCTCGCACCAGCAAGAGCATCCTCAACGGAAGCCACCTTCGGGCCCACAAACTTACTGGCTTCAGGAACAGGATCTGTCAAAGAGACGTTATACATCTTATCTGCAAGCGGCTCCAGGCCTGCCTCCTTGGCTGCTGTCGCACGTGTACGGCGCTTTGGCTTGAAAGGCAGATACAAGTCTTCTATCTCACGAGACTCGACACTGTTCTCAATCTTTGCACGAAGATCAGAGGTCAGTCCCCCAGCCTGCTCGATAGTCTCGAGAATAGTAGCCTTACGCTTCTCCATCTCAGCGAAGACGTCTGTCCAATGCCTGACCTCAGCAACAGCGACCTCGTCAAGTCCACCTGTCCTTTCCTTACGGTAACGGCTGACGAACGGGATTGTCGCTCCCTCCTCAAAAAGCTTGGCACAATTCTCGACCTGCCATTCCCTGACCCCGATACGGTCTGCAATGGCCTTGATATAGATGTTTTTCATTTTCAACAACTCTTTATTTTAATCTGCAGAGGGAAATGTTGAAAACCGTGGCCGCCCGTGGCCTCGTGAACGGGAGGGGCCCGCTCCATAGGAGTGGGAGGGATTTAGTTTTCAACATTTCCTTCTGCTTTAGTCATGTGACACCTGCCTCAACTGATTTCTATAAGCAGAGAATATCTTGGACTTTGAGACAAAGCCCACATATGTCCTGTCCTGCTCGATCACAGGTAGATTCCATGCGTCAGTCTGCTCAAACTTGATCATGACGCTATCCATCTTCTCGTCGACATACACGTATGCCGGTGCTGACTTCATGTAATTGAACACATGCGCGATTTCATATAGATCCTTCTTGAACATATCGCGTCTGATATCCTCAAGCGACACAAATCCCTGGAAGTGATTTCTTGAATCCACAACAGGGAATATATTTCTCTTTGACTCGGCAACGACCTCAACCAGCTCAGCAAGAGTAGCATCGATCCTTACCGTCGTAAAGTCTGACTCGACAAGCTCGCTTGTCTTAAGAAGAGTAAGCACCGCCTGATCACTGTCATGAGTCAGAAGTTCTCCCTTCTTGGCAATTCGTTTTGTATAGATTGAATATGGCTCGACCATCCTGGTCGCCGCATATGAAATGGTCGCAGTAAGGATCAGAGGGATAAGCAGGTCGTATCCTCCAGTCATATCCGCAATAAGGAAGATCGCGGTCATTGGAGCCTGCATGACTCCCGCCATGAGTCCGGCCATACCTACCAGCACGAAATTCTGCTCAGGCACGAATCCCGGTCCTCCGATAAGATTGATGGTCCTTGACATCACGAATCCGGCAATTGCACCGATGAAAAGCGTAGGACCGAATGTTCCTCCGACACCGCCACCAGCATTGGTAAAGGACATCGAGAATACCTTCAGGAGAAGCACAAGCAAGAAGAACACAGGCACAAGCCATGCCTTCCTGAGGAAGAAGGCCAGAATGGTCTGTCCTTCCATGTCTATGGTTCCTCCGTTCAAAAGCTCATGAAGGTATTCATATCCCTCACCGAAAAGAGGCGGGAAAAGGAAGATCAGAAGACCCAGGCATGAGGCTGATATTCCCCATCTCACGAGAGGCTTCTGTATGGTCTTTATCTTATCCTCAAGCCACAATGTCATCCTGGTGAAATATACCGAGCATGCCGCACAGAAAAGACCCAGAAGGACATAATAAGGGAGATTCTCCAATGCGAAAGGCGAAATGGTACATTCAAAAGGAGGCTTGTCACCCAAAAAAATATATGAGACTACCGTAGCGGAAATTGTCGAAAGCAGCAACGGCAGTATCGAGGACATCGAAATGTTGAAAAGCAGAATCTCGAGAGTGAAAAGAACACCGGCAAGAGGGGCCTTGAAGATTCCCGCAACAGCTCCAGCAGCGCCACAACCAAGCAGAATCGTCATGTTCTTATACGAAAGGCCCATGTAACGCGCCACATTAGATCCGATAGCAGCTCCCGTATATACGATAGGGGCCTCGGCTCCGACCGATCCTCCGAATCCGATCGTGACAGAGGAAGCGACCATCGAAGACCACATGTTGTGCTTCTTGATCTTGGAATCATTCTTAGAGACGGCCACAAGCACCTTGGTGACTCCATGACCGATATTGTCCTTTACGACATATCTTACGAAAAGCATGGCTATGAGCATACCGATTCCCGGATAGATAAGGTAAAGGAAGTTATACGCTTCATGGTCAAACCACGAAGTCAGTCCATGATGAATAAACTCGATCGCCAGTTTAAGAAGCACAGCCGCCATACCGCAGCATATACCGACAAAAAGGGAAAGGATGATCATGACATCCCTTTCCGAGAGCTTGCTCAGAAGACGTCTGAGCGGAGACAAAATGTCTTTTATGAAAAATCTGCTGCGCATGTCTTTAGGTCAGAACATGCAAATATAATCAATTCTGAAGGATAAGGCAAAAAAATAACCGACCGGCTAAATCCGGTCGGTTCATACTTATGTGATCTTTTGATTATTCTCCGTCAGCTGCGTCATCATCGCCGTTTGAGTACTGCGAGATATTGTCATCCGGAAGGCTCTCACCGTCATTTCCGTCACCCTCGTCATTATCATCTCCATCAAGCCAGCGCTCAAGATCTTCCGCATCATCAGTCTTGACCTTGATCTTCACAAGATAGATAGCATCAGGAATCTCTACAGTCACTGCATAGAAGTTTGTTCCATCAGGCTTGTCATACTTTACAAGATCCGGAAAATAGTCGTTATATCCCTTTGGATATTTCTCTGCAAATGCGGCTGCCAGTTCCTCCGACATATTCTCATAGCTGCATACCGCTCTCCTCTTTGGTGTTGTTGACATATCTATAATAACTTTTTCTTGTTGCACATCAATTACGATGCAATTGTAGGACATTTTTTTTAATTGAGCAACAATGGCAGGACTTTTTTATGAAAATAAATCTACTTCCCACGGCGGAAGAAGAATGATTTCTGTTCTTTTTTCTTTTCAATGTCACGCTCCACAAATACCTTCTCGAGATTCTTCGGATCAAGGCCTGTATAGAACATCACCGACGAAGTCGTCATAGGAGTAGGAGTAAAATCCTGAACCTGATCCATATATAGTCCCTTAAGGGCTGGGGTACGTGCCAGACGCTGCATTTCCCTCATGCCACAGCCTGGGTGACCGGATATGAAATACGGCACAAGCTCGCATTTTCTGCCGCTGCTGTAGACGATATTGTCAAACTCCAGACGCAGACGCTCGAAAAGCTTGAAGGATGGTTTGGCCATGAGCTTCAGCACTGAGTCCTCAGTATGCTCCGGAGCGACTTTCAGACGTCCTGACGTATGCTCGAGGATAAGCTCCTTCAGATATGGATATGATGTTTCATCCACAAAGCCTTTTTCATCAAGGAAAAGGTCGTATCTGATGCCGCTGCCTATGTATGCATGACGTATGCCCTTAACCTTTGCGATACGCTCATATAACTTCAGCAGACGCTCGTGCGAACGGTCCATGTTCTTGCATGGTCCCGGGAAAAGGCATGACTTGCGACGGCATTTGGCGCAGAGTTCCGGATTCTTTCCTTTCATTCCGTACATGTTTGCCGTAGGTGCGCCGACGTCGGAAATATTACCAGCGAAGCCAGGCAGCTTGTTAAGCTCCGTGATCTCCTTGATTATGGACTCTTCGCTACGAGACTGTATGAACTTGCCCTGATGGGCAGCGATGGTACAGAAATTACAGCCTCCGAAGCAGCCCCTGTGCGTATTGACCGAGAATTTGATCATCTCAAAGGCCGGGATATGCTTGCCCTTATAACGCGGATGAGGAAGCTTTGTGAACGGAAGGTCCCAGAACGAGTCCATCTCCTGCTGTGTCGCTGGCGGCCATGTAGGATTTATCTGTACATATCCGTTTCCGACAGGCTCTATGAGCACAGGCGGCTGGAGCATGTTTGCATATGTCTCGATCACATGGAAGTTTTCCGCGAAAGCGACCTTATCCTTGCAGCAGCGCTCGTATGAATTCAGGATCACCGCATCCTTAAGCTTGCATCTTCCGTCCATATAGAATCCCAGCTGCGGGATCTTCCTAATGTCGCTGACGTTCCTTCCGGCCTCAATGGCCTTGGTGAACTCTATCATGGTCCTCTCTCCCATTCCGTAGCAGAGCCAGTCAGCACCGCTATCTACCAGAATCGAAGGCTTAAGGGCATCCTGCCAATAATCATAATGGGTCACACGCCTGAGCGAAGCCTCGATACCACCTATCACAACCGGGATATCCGGATAAATTTCCTTCAGGATCTTCGTATACACGGTAACCGCATAGTCCGGCCTCTGTCCCGCCCTTCCGTCAGGCGTATAGGCGTCGTCACTGCGCAGACGCTTCGCTGCCGTATAATGGTTCACCATCGAGTCCATCGCGCCGGCATTGACTCCGAAATACAATCTAGGAGCGCCAAGCTTGCGGAAATCGCGAAGGTCATCACGCCAGTTCGGCTGCGGAACCACAGCCACCCTGTACCCATGCTTCTGAAGCCATCTGGCGATCACAGCCGTTCCGAATGAAGGATGATCGATGAATGCATCGCCCGTAAACAGGATCACATCAATGTAATCCCATCCCAGAGCCTTTACCTCCTTGATCGAGGTCGGTATCATATATGAATTGTTCTCTGCCATAATCATGGCAAAAATAGTCATTATTTTCTATCTTTTTACAATAAGGGCAGACTGAAAGACATATACTGACGCAGTTCCGGGGAAAGAAACCTTTCAGTCTCCTTCCCCGGAACCTCATTAACACACACCCGTAAATCAATAGTTCTCCTTCATAGGCTCGAAGTAAGCCTGTGGGAAGAGGCATGCAGGGCAGGTCTTAGGCGCTGCCTCAGCCTCAACGATGTAGCCGCAGTTGCGGCACTGCCACCAGATCTTTCCGTCGCGCTTGAAGAAATCTCCATCTGTAATGCGGCTGAGAAGCTTGAGGTAACGGCGCTCGTGCTCCGCCTCAACCTTTGCCACAGCCTTGAAAGTCGCCGCGATTGCAGGGAATCCTTCCTCAGATGCGACCTCAGCAAACTCCTTGTAAAGTACATCCCACTCCTCGTTCTCGCCCATCGCCGCAGCAAGAAGGTTCTCGCTTGTAGTACCGATCTTGCCGGCAGGATATGTTGCTGTGATCTCGAGATCACCACCCTCAAGGAAATTGAAGAATCTCTTTGCATGCTCTCTCTCCTGCTCCGCTGTCTCCATGAAGACTCCTGCTATCTGCTCATATCCTTCCTTTCTCGCTACCTCTGCAAAGAATGTATATCTGCTTCTTGCCTGGCTCTCGCCTGCGAATGACTTGAGCAGGTTCTGCTCAGTTCTTGTTCCCTTTACGCTTTTCATATCTTGTTTAAATTTATACGTTCAACATTTACTCCGCTGGTGTCCACTTGCATCTTACCGGTGAAACGATCGCTCCTTCCTTCTTGAGCTGGGCAAAAACCTTGTCAACCACTTTTCTGTCGAGTCCTGACAATGTTGCCACTTCACCTGCTGCTACCGGCTTTCCAGCCTCTTTCATAGTCTTGAGTACGAGTTCCTTTTCCATATCTTTTATGTTTTTGTTTTCATTTCCTG
>JAEIGA010009931.1_pt1 | contig 14425 bp, 12 predicted proteins | sample 9270691 | NCBI WGS metagenome assembly JAEIGA01 (sample SAMN17057246, study PRJNA624740) | gut metagenome | biome: biome; isolation source: fecal sample | host: Bos grunniens | place: China: Xizang | collected 2019 | reverse complement strand
TCTTTTTTACTCCAGTCATAATGTTGTTTAACTTTATCTATTCCCCAACCATGATATTGTAGTAATATCTTAACTAGTGCTATTGCATTCTCGTAACATTTCTTTTGTCTTTCTGCATCATTAAACATACATATTTCTATTCCTATAGAAGAACTATTCCCTGCTGATGTACCAGCGTGATAGCATTTGTAATTAGTAGATTGCGCTTGATAGATTTCTTTATCGTCAACAGTGAAATGCCATGATGCAATTCTATCTCCGTTCTTATTGCAGTTCTTCATGTAATTGTGATTATTCTTAGCAGGCGCTCCTATATTTCCTGTATTGTGTATTGTTATACTTGTAGGTGTTATCTTCGCATTTGGGATAACCTTACCTGCTGGTAAAATATCTACTATTACTTTTGCGTGTCCTATTGTTGCTTCATTTAATTTATTATCGATCATAACGTTCCTCCTTGTTGTTTTACGTAGTCTTCAACTTTCTTATTGTTAGAAATCATAGTTCTCATTATTTCTAACGAATCATCAACGAGTTTACTAAACTGTTCAAATGATATTATATATGATATCACTTTAAACTTATCTAGAAACAAGTCATACACAAAACGCAGCTTTAATTGTCCCGTACCATCTCCTAATTCTTTTTCAGCTCTAACAACTGCTAATAAAAGCCACTCTTTAATTATCTGTTGTTGTTTCTCTTTACTTAATCTGAAGAAGTAAACTAATCCGATACATAATAAACATATTGCTATTATGATAACGGCAACCATTATAATATTATTGCTCATCGCTTACATCCTCCTCTTCTTTAAATAATTGTTCTTTTACTTTCTCAAAAGCGTCTTCTAAACCTTGATTATATATTTCGGAGTAGATTTCTGCTTCGTTCTCTGGAGTGTTAGGGTCATCTACAAAGTGATGTTTAATCTTAGATTTTTTAATAGATGCTAACATCCATAGTTCCCCTGTGCAGAATGCAAAGAAACAAGTTATTAAAGTAGCTGACAATTCTATATGTGTCACTAATTGCACATAAACTGCTATTGCAGTAAACGAGAATAATGATAATATTACGAATGGTATTATCCATTTGCTTAAATGTAATTTTCTTCTTCTTTTAATTTTTTTTCTTTTTTTCTCTTTGGCCATTGGTAGTTCCTCCGATCATTTATTAGAACAAGAATCCAACTAGTAACGAAATAGCAGCGCTAAACACAGCCATACCCATTGAGATAAACACACCAGTTTGTTGCTTTTTAGCTTCTTGCATATTTCCCCTAACGAACTGTTCCATAGTATTTGCTCTATTTTCTAGAGACTTAATAGTTTTATCATGTTCTCTATTTTGAGCTTCTAGTGCATCAACTCTAGTATTTATAGCTTTTGCATCCAATTTGATTTCTTCGATACTTTGTAGTTTAGCTTTGACTACCGCAATATCTTGTAAAAGTTGTAATAATAGCTCTTGAGTTTTTCCGTCGTCCATTCTTACACACCTCTCTTTCATAATATTCTTGTACTATAACTCTCCTAACTTATTATTACTAGATGCAAAATATGGTCTTAGATAAATATTTATATTACTATAAAATAATAAGAGAAAAAAATTTTTCCTCTTACATATTTTATTATAATGTTGTAATTATCTATTGTTTCCATGGTTTTATTTATTTTTTAAATAAAAAGAGTAAAGCACAAAGTCTTTACTCTTATAAATATTAAATATCATCTCTTGGTGTTACTCCACTACTATATGTTATAGTGAACTCTCGAACATAAATAGGTTCAGAATATAGAGATAATGCTACGTGTCCTACGTCATAACCACTGCTTAAGTTTAGATCATAAGCTATCTCATTTTTAGATATCGTTATCGATGTTGGTTGATTAGCAGTGAAAGAGTAGCTGCCCATTTCTATATATTTCATATAAGTACCTTGAGTACCATCAGAACCCCATACTTCCAAATAAACAGCTGCCGTTATGAGTGCTGTACTTGTAACCGTAAAAGTAAAACTAGTATCATTGGATAAAGATTTAACTGAAACTTTATCCGTAACTATACTTTCATAATCAGTATCAGCTATATATTCACCGTCTAAAGAATAATATCCTTGGCGTAATGTTAATCCACTGCCACTACCAGAACCGATATTACATGTTCCAGAGAATTGATAAGGATAAATATTGTAACTATCTGAATATACACATACTGTCATATATCCTATATTATAAGCACTGCCTTCTTCCATATAATAAACTAAATCATTTTTTGAATATGTTAAATATATAGCTCGACCAGCAACAAACGTTTCATTTAAATCGAACCAATCTATATACTCTCCAGATGTATCCCATGCTTCAACATAAATAGATGCATTAGAAAGAGCTATTGAACATGTGATGGAAACAGTAATACCTTGATCTACAGAAATTGATCTAACATCAATTTTATTTGTACATACATACTCTGAATAACCTGATGGACTATTGCCTTCCCAGTATCCTTGATAAAATTGTAATGGAGATGAAGATTCAGAGCCCATATTACCCATACTAGGTATTGTCAACGTAAATCCATTTAGATTTGCAGTTGTAAAAGCAATTGAAATATATAATGCACTAGCAGGTGTGCCTTCAAAATATGCTAGAAGGTCATTAATATTGAATGTGAATTTAAATGATGAATTTGAAGTATAATTGGCATCAGAAATAATATTATGATCACTTGATGCCTGAATTACCTCTCCTGCATAAGGTGCTCCGTTCGTATAATAATGTACTATTATTCCCAGTTCACTTAATTCAAAAGTAGAATTATTACTTATAGTAATTTCTGGAGAATAACCAAATGCATTTATAAAATCAGATAAATTCATCATATCGGTAGATAAATAAGGCATATCTGTCATAAATTCATAAGAATATTCGCCCAAATAATCATATATACCTCTTCTTAACGATAAATTACTTAATGAAGAATCTCCTCCAGTATCTGATCCTATATCAGAACCATCTGATTCTACATAAGACATATTTTTAATTACAACAGTATTAGAAGTTGAGCCTGTTTGATAGAATAAAACTCCTAAATAATAATTGTTGTTTGTTGATCCTAATTCTGATAAATTAAATGTAACTGTTCCTGTATTAGATGATAAACTTTTTGTTTTATAATAAGTAAGTGTACTGTTATCTGTTAGTCTACCATTTTTAATAGAACTCACATAAAAAATACCTAGTTCGAAATTACCACTACCTGATGTTCTTGTATAATCAAAAGTTATGCTCTTAACCTTTGAAAGTATATTTGAATTTCCTTCAAAAGTACCAACGGAGTATGGATAAGTAGAACTTGTTGCTTTATATAATGATATACCTGTTCCTGCAGTGTATTTAGAATAACTTGAAGTACTTTTATAATCGCCAAGAGCAGTACTTGCATTTAATGTACCATTTTCTAATACCATTATAGGAGGAACTATTGATTTACCTATTTGTGCATTTTTAATAACAACAGTTGTTGAAGCAGTACAGTTAAGATAAAAACCTATATAATAATTTGAATTTATATAAGTATTCAAATTAGCTCCAAATGCGTCTTCTAAATCTATAGTTACAGTACCAGAAGCTGTATTGAAAGTCTTGAATGCTTTTATTAGAGAATTTGTATTTGTTGAATTCAATCTACCTGATTGAGCAGTTGATGATACAAATATACCAATATTAAAATTAGTATTCCCTGATGTTCTTTGGAAATCAAATGTAATAGTTTTTAAATCTTTTAAAACTTCCGTATTCGATTTAAAGTTACCCACTGCTGTTGGATAAGAACTTGAAGCTACATATAACTGCACACCCGTTCCTGCTGTATAAGCCGAATAAGTAGCTGTTCCATTATATTCTCCAACTATAGTTTTAGTATTTAAAAAACCTTCATGCAATAATGTTTGTATAGTAAGTTCTTTCTCTTCTCCAGTTAGTACCCAAGCATTATTCACTTTAGTGTACATTTTCTTTATTTCTTTCCAAGCATTATTTACTTTAACATATCCTTTATCTCCATCTTTCCAAGAGTTATTTACTTTAACTTTTGCGTCAAAACCAGTTTGTACAACATCCTCATCTGCAGGGAATTCATGTGCAGGAGTAATTGTTTTAAAAGTTATTTTAACATAACCTTGTCCATTGTTACCTGAAGTAGCACCTGATTTTCTAGAAATACCAGTTGCAGTACCTATTACGTAAGAAGTTGCGGCATAATCTGGCTCACCACCAGTGTATCCACCTCCACCTCCTCCATAAGAACCATCGTCGGCGTTAGCTCCTCCACCACCGAAACCTGCATAAGATGTACCACTTCTGCTATAATAATCTGTTGCACCACTTGCTCCAGTTAAGAAAGATCGTCCACTAGTTGAATCACTGGTTTGTGCACATTTAGAAAATCCACCGCCCATTTGATAAGAATCGGTAGGATAAGTATAGCTGGTTTCATTCCCGTTATTGGAAGAAGCATGAATTGTATAGTTACTACTATAAAGATTATCTCCTCCACCGTTACCTCCTGCTGCTATAACAAGTGGATCTACGTACCAACCATTACCTGTTCCAGATCCAGTATATCTATAAGATGAAGCACTTACTTTTTTAACTACATAAGTACCTCCTCCACCAGCACCAGTTGTACCATCACTACCTGAAGTAAGTGTACTACTAGTACCTGCTTGTCCTACACATATTAATAACTGATCGCCTGTTTTAAATGATATGGTACCTGCAACAATAGCTCCTCGTCCTCCATAACCGTAACCAGCACCATCCCCTCCCTTTGCACCAGCTGCAAGTATCTCAGCTGTGCAATCACAAGGGAAAGTATATGTAAGCATTGTACCAGTGTTATTAGAAGAAGAATTAGTTACATTTTTTGTTACGTTGAATGTAAGAACATCATTTACATTAATGGTAGAAGGATAATTACATGTTGTACTACCTACACTATTTATTGTATAATTTGCCATTTAGTAATCACCCCTAATTCTTATAAACTACCCAAATGTCTCCGTTTTTACCTTGGGAAGAAGTAGGTTCAGAAGTAGAATAATGTATTTGCTGTACTGCATTTATACTATTTTGCATAGTAGTTAAATTATTGTTCATAGTAGTCAAACTATTGTTTATAGTAGTTATATTGTTGTTTATAGTAGTATCAGCCGATTTTAAATTATTTATTTCTTTATCTATCGCTGAAGTATCTACGTTACCTATTTTATCTAATTCATTTTGAAGTTGACCTTTTGTTACATATTTATCTGGAAGACTTACTCCGTCATTATCTAAAACAGCTGATTCATGAGTTACTGGAGCAATGTCTGTATCATTTATTTGAAGTTTTCTTATTTCAGCCATTAATCATCACCTCTTTTTATATAGTTAGATTTGGTAAATAAATCAGAATGTAATCCGTATGAGCAGTAGAATTAGTTAATTGCGCTTCTCCTCCAAATAGATATAAACAACCACCTATTGTTTCAAGTGTATGATACATAATAGGGATTAGTTCTCCAGTTGCAGCTACTAAACTCGCTACTTGCTCCCAACGATTTGTTGAAGGATCATAGCAGTATGTTGTACTTTTATAAGTAGTACTATTACATCCTCCCATCATATAGACTTTATCATTCACAGTACAGCATCTATGTCCATATGATTGAGTAGGAAGATTAGCTAATGTAGTCCATAAATCTGTAGTAGTATCATAACAATAAGTAGATGCTACGTATTTTGATGCACTTGTTCTTCCTCCTACAAAATATATTTTATTGCCTACTGCAGCTGCAGCTCCATATGAAATCGCTGCAGGAAGAACTTTTTTTGTAGTCCATGAGTTTGAGCTAGGAGTATAACATAAATTTGTGTTATTATAAGTTGTTGAGTTTGACATTCCTCCTAGTATATAAATATTATTATTAACAGCAGCTGAAGAATGATTAGCACGTCCACCAGATGGTAATGCTTGCTGTGATGTAAATGAATCTGTTGAAGGATCGTAGCGATAATTATTTGTTGCTTTATCTCCAATCCCTGCATTATTTCCTCCTATTAGATAAGCATAATTACCTACCGTATCTGCTGTATGATAATAATCTTTTGTTGCTAATGCTTTTTTTGTTGTTACTTGCCCTGTTGTTGTATTAAAACAAACAGTATTAGATGCCATTGTACCATTAGAGCCTCCAAATATATATACACAATCACCAATAACGGCAGATGCATGTCTAGATACTGTTAAAGGTAAAGTCTTTTTAGTATCAATCCACATGTTCATTGCTTTAGTAAAATACCATTTTGGGTACCCGTCAGGAAGTGTAATACCTTCTGATTTTATTTCTCCTATTTTATTTATTAGTTCATTAAATGTATTGTTAGTAGAAACATTTAAATCTTTGGCAATAAGTACATCTACTAACTGTTGTTTTGCATTATTGCCAGATTGAAAAGCCTGGTTAAAAGCTGCTTCTAATTCCGCTACTTTACTATTATAAGTACTTGTGTCTACTTTATTAGAAACTGATTCATTTAAATCTGATAAATCAGAAACTAATTCGTTTACAGCAGATACTATATCTTCTTTATTATCTGTTCTTAAGTCTGTTAAGTTCCCAGCTTTATCTGCAATACTTGTATTGTTTTCTAGGTTTTCTTTTATTTCTTCTACTTCATTTTCTACTAATTCTAATCTATCTTCTATACCTTGTATTGTTGTTTGTATATCGGCATCTGGTAAAGTAACATCATCTCCATATACTACAGAAGAAATATATTTTGAATTTATTGTTTTACCGTCATTACCGTAAACTGCAGCTTCGTGAGTTACGGGATATACTTCAGCATCGTTTACTTGAAGCTTTCTTATTTCAGCCATATCTTTTATCACCTCTTTATTTTAATTATTCTAATATGAAATCAGTTATATATATACCATTAATATAATAAACAGTTTCAGTGTCATAGCAACCGACAACTGTTAAATATTGTGAACCTGTTATATTAGATATATCTATGTTAACTACATAATAAGCTGATGTACCAAAAGTTTGTGTAGGTTTAACTTCAGAAGTACCACTATTGAAAACAGGAAGTGAAGTGCCATTTCCAACCGCATTTGATCCTATACTAGTACTTGCACCGATCATGAATTTATGTATCCCTGCTGTACCACATTGGAATGTAAGTTTAACATTAGTATAATCTGTTACATCTATAGGAGCGTTAAGTGCTGACCATACATGATAAGTTGCACTATTTGGTTTCATAGTTAGTCCTGATGATGTACTATATGTTACAGCTGTTCCAAATGTTTTAAATTGTGTCGTACCTGAATAAATTTTATTACTCATTATTGTTATAGGTTGAACAGAAGGTTTTGTACCGTCTCCAGGATTCCAATTATCATCTATCTCACCGTACTCAAATGTATCTTTGTCTATCATATAAAATGCTAATGGGTTGTGATAAATTGTGTTAGCAGGATTCATGCCTCCAACTATATAAATAAAATTATCTTTTCTTACTGCTTGAGAAAAACTATTACGATATATACCGCCATCTCTGGCATTTGTTAAATACGAATTCGAAGATGTATTGTAACAGAATGTTGCTACTGCTGGGAAAGCCGCATAACTTTCATCATAGAAATAGCCGCCTAATAAATACACATCTGTACCTTGTACCACTGCACAATGTCCTGCTATAGACATTGGCATATTTGTCCTACTAAACCAAGAATTTGATGAGGTATTATATCTATTTACTAAATTCGATATATTGTAATCCATATCGCTTCTGATTCCACCGAATACATAAATATAATTTCCAACAACAGCAGATGCATGATAACTAACAGAGAAATCTGGATTCTGTCTTTCTGTTGTAGTATTATTCACAGGATTATATGAAAAGATTGTAGTAAGATTTCCTTCACCAGCCCCATCCATAAAAGTCCCGCCTATTACATAAATGTTATTGTTACTGCCTACTTCCATTGTACCAGCTATTCTTCCATATCCTTCTATATTATAGCCTGGTATTTTATCAGACCATGTTCTAGTCGTTGGACTATAACATGCTATGCCACTATCAGAACTATAACCATCATTATAAAAATATGTACCATAAACATAAATTGAATTGCTATATACAGTAGATGCTGCTTGAAAATAACATCTTTGATTTGTTGATATAGTTGTTATTGTTCCTAAGTCCATATCGAAACAATAATGTTTAAAATTGTATTCTTCTGAAGCATAGCCATCAGGTCCTACAACTCCACCTAATATATGAAGAACACCGTTGATTTCTTCCATTATGTGAAAGTTAAGTATAGGTAAAACACCTTCATCTGGATAATCATAATAAACGTTATAAGTATCTAGAAATGCAGGAAATGAAAAACTATTTGATTTTCCACTTATATTTTGTACTTTATCTATTAAAGACTCCATACTTTCAGTATTGGAAGCACTTATATCATTGTTTATTAACGTAGTAATTAGTTTGTTTTTTACATTATCAGTAGAAGCATTAACTGAATTTAAGTTCTGAGTCAATGCTGCAATTTTATTATCATACGTACTTTTATCAAGCTTTGGAGTTAATGAGTTTTGTATAGATTCAGAATTGCTTATCACATCATTTATTGCAACAACAGCATTAGATTTATTAGACGTTTGTAAACTATTTAAATCTCCGACCTTGTCTATAAGCGTCCCTAGCGTATTGTTTTGTATATCATCTGCGACCATATTTAATCTTGCATTTACTTGTTGAATTTCATCAGGCATTAATGGATTGACAGTGAAACTATTAGTGCCTTCGAAATTGGTCATAATAACATATTTATTTTTAATTAAATCTCCACTATCATCAACAATAGCATCAATGTGAGTCAAAGGATAAATATCTTTACCTTCATATTGAAGTTTTTTGATATTGGCCATTTTATTTGATCACCTCTTTCTTTTTTGTTTTTAAATTATTTCTTAACCAAACGCAATCCAAGTTATATTACCAGAAGGTATTTGTAAGCTAGACATTTGTATATTAAATGAAGATGATGACATAGATGATATTGTTATAGTACCGTTTTGATTAGCACCTGCATTTAAAGTCGTAGTTGTTCCATTTGTTACAACTACGTTTTGATGTTCAATAGAGCCACTGTTGTACCATACTTTAGGAATTATTGCTATTAATCGAGTCGGAGTAAATCCTACATTAATTGAAAACGATTTACTAGTATAAAGAGTAGAAGAAACATTTACAGTGCCTGTTGCAGTTGCAAGACCTTTTGATGCAGTACCTGTTAATAATTGTCCTGTGCTATTCATAAAAGTTTTTCCACTAATAACATCACTTACAGTTGCAGTTCCTTGTGGCACTACTTGTCTATCAAATTCACTATCTACTTTACTTATAAGTGTTGCTATAGTATCACTACTTGACACTGATACTCCTTCAGATTGAAGCACTGATTTAAGAGATTCTAATAAAGCTGGATCTTCTCCGACTTCTCCTATTCCCATTGCAGCATAAGATGATCTTAGCATAGGATATTTAGGAGTACTCGTTCCTTCTCCTGACTCTATACTAAAAACATCTGGTAAATAAATTGTATTTCCTTCTTTTAAAAGAGGTGTTACAAGTGTAAATCCAAAACCAGCCATAACTACTTTCGCATTGGAGTTAGAAAGATTATCGTATCTATAAGTACAAGTTACTGAATAATCACCTTCCATGTCAAAAACTATTTCAGCATTGAACATAGAAGGTTCAAAATCAACTGTCATAGCATAACAAGGTAACGATATTGTTTCTGAAGTTGTTTCTACTCCAGTATTAGGATCTAATTCCGTTAATGTAAAAGTTTTATTTACAGCAGATACAGCTACTTCTCCTGTTGCAACTTTAGTTCCAACGTTACTACTTCCACCATCTATACTTTCTATTTTCGTAATTAAACTTTGGAACGTATCTGTACCAGATATAGCCACTCCTTTATTTAATAAAGCACTTTTAAAGTTAGTTGTCAAAGTATTTATTTTTGTACTCATAGCACTAAAAGTATCACTACTGCTTAATGGTGAGCCAATAGCCGTTGCTATGAGTTCTTTACCGTTATTGGCATTTTGAAAAAGCTCATTTATTGCTCCTACTAAATTAGTTTTATTTGCGGTTTGTAGAGAAGATAGTTGTCCGATTACAGAATCATCAACACCGCCGCTACCGCCGCCTTGTCCTATATTTACATTTCCTACATCAACAGCAGTAACCATACCGTCTATATCTATATCATCTAGATTAGATAAAGCTTCTTCTAGTTCTGATTGTGTAACGAAATCTATTTCTATATCATCTACGTTACCAACAAGTTCAACAGCTGTAACTGCATCATCAATAGATACATTTTCTACTGCATTATCTACATATGCAATACTTGCTTTGTTAGCATTTAATTCATTAATAGCATTAACAACATTAGATTTATTAGACGTTGTTAAGTTTGATGGAGACCCAATACCTATATCAGTTAATGACCAGAATAAGTCTTGTGTACCATCGAAAGTTTTAGAAACTTCTCCAATAGTTAAGTTTCTGCCTGTTTCTAATCTATGGGCAGAATCAGCTACTGAGAATTCTTCTATTACTCTTTCATAGAACTTCTGTATAACTAATTCCAAGTTAGAATCTGTAATTAATTTCATTATATCCTTCCTTTCTATTTTATGATGGGTATTTCTTAATTATATTACTAGAAAAAAAGAATAGCCATGAGACTATTCTTCTTTTTTTATTTATCTTCTTTTTTCAGGATAAGATTCATTTCTCTTTCAGTTATCCAACCTTTTTTAACTGCGTCTCTAACCATATCTGCGTCCCAGAATTTTTTTTCGTACCATATTTTTATCATTTTATATTTAGCTGATGCCATTATAATCTCCTCCTTATTCTTCTCCGTTATTTTCTTCTTCTATAACTTCTTCTTGTTGTTGTTCTTCTACTATTTCTTCCTCAACAACTTCTTCTTCCATAATATCTGATTCCATCATCATTACTTGATATGATAACATAGCAACTTGTTCTTGTAATTCTTCAACTGTTAATTGACGTTCTCTAGCTCTTTGAGCTTCCATTTCTCTCATTTCTAAATATTGATTAGCTATTTCTTCTATAGATAAGTTTTCATCAAATCCATAGTTTCCTCTTATAATAGCACCTATTTCTATTTGTGATAAAACCCCATTATTGAATACTAAGAATATGTCTCCTCTTGCTCTATCTAAATCGTCTCTATTTGCAAATATTTCTTCAGCAGGTATTCCGTTTAATGGGCTTACTTCATCCCAAACTTGTACTGATAACATAATATCATTCCTTTCTCTTTTATAAATAATTTATCGGCTATTCCTAATATATGATTACATATAAATTATGTTTTTATTTTAAACAAGATTTTAAGGTATATAACAGAATTGTTGTTGACGCCATGTAGGAGTATATATAACTCCATCAACAACTGCAGCTTCAAGATCTGATACATAGTCAGCAGTTAATTTAGCTCTTTCTGTCCAAGTATTTGTTGAAGGAGTGTACATATAATTATACGAACTCGCCATATCTCCATCATAATCATAGTCACCATTTATAAATGCGTAGATATTACCATTTAATACTGCAACATGTGGAAGATAATTAGAATAAGCTGGAGACAAAGTTTTTGTTGTCCATGTATTTGACGAAGGATTATATAATTCAAATGTATCACCAATTGTATTCAAAACATAGATAGAATTATTCAATGCTACAGAAACATCATAATAATTTCCTACATGAGCGCTTCCAGTTTTTGTTGACCAAGTATTTCCTGAAACGCTATACTGATAAACATTATAACTTGCATCATTTTCTGTTCCTACAATGCCGCCTATGGCATATATATAGTTTCCGATTGTAACATATGAATGATAAGTTAATTCATATGGTGCACTAGTTCTACTAGCCCAGCTATTATTTGATACGTTATATCGATAATGTAACTTAGATGGCATAGGTGAAGTAGCACCTATATATCCTCCAACTACATACACATAATTATTATGATATGCAGCTGCATGATAAACTACTCCTCCTGGGGTATACGATGCTTTTGTTGACCATGTATTATTAACAGCATTATAGCAATAAACATAAGACAGTAGCAACGACGTGTTACTTTCCATATAACCACCTACAAAATAAATATTTTGACCAGCAGCTGTGTATGTAGAACCCCTTATATAATCTGTAGTAGTAGCTGACCCACCAGCCATCGAAGCCGCTTTTATCCATGTATTAGAATAATTGTTAATAGGTTCATACCATTCAGGTATATCACTACCTACTTCAATAGTGCCTATCTTACTTATCAGTGATTCAATAGTTTCACTAGTAGAAGCACTAACACCTTTTGCTGATAAAGCCGTAACTAAACTCTGTTTCATATTATCTCTAGCTGCATATATATCACCAATTATATTTGCTGTAGTGTCTTTATGTGGTGTATTTAATCCATTTCCATCACCAAGTTTAGTGTGTAATGCATTTGCTGAATTACTAAGCTCTGATATTTGATTAGCTATATTAACCATTTGAGAGTTTACAGTGTTCTTGTCTGCGTACTTATTAGATATACTATTTCCATCAGAGTCATAAGTATCATATTCTGATACAACAGGTTGTATATCTACTCCGTCAATTTGTAGTTTCTTTAAATTACCCATTTATATTCACCTCCATTACTTATTTGATTCTGGCACATAACAGTAGGTAGTATTCAAAATTGAGTTACCACTTCTTCCACCTATAACATAGATATTATTTCTTGCCTTGATACCAGTATGATTATACATTGATGCGGGTAAACTTGTTTTTGTACTCCATTGATTTGTAGATGGATTGTAACAGCGCACTACATTTGTAGGTGAAGTACCACCTGATCCAGTACCTCCACCAACTAAGTATATTTGATCTCTTATTGTAGATATTGAGTGATTTCCAACACTTGCAGGAATTACTTGTCTTTCAGTATATATGTTTGTTTTTGTATCGTAACAATAATTTTTATTTAATCCGATTCCACCCATTACGTATATTTGATCACCGCTATAATAAGTAGCAGCGCTAGCATAACTAGCTGTAGGTAAAGGTTGAATTTCTGACCATGTGTTTCCTGCTACATCATAACAATAAGAATTTTTCACAGCAGCTGTTGTATAACCACCAAATGTATATATTTTATTATTCGCAGTTGCTGCAGGAAAAGCGTTATATGAAACAGGCATACTTTGTTTTTCTGACCATGTGTTTGTAGATGGATCATAACAATAAACTGTTGCTGTCCTTGTACCACTTGCAGAGTTTCCTCCTATTGCATATAACATATTATTAGCAACTGCTGTTGCATGTTCATATTTCGCAACAGCCATATTCGCTTTTGTGCTCCACTGATTTGTTTTAGTGTTATAACAATAAGTAGTTTTCTGATAACTACTTGTAGTACCATTAAGTCCTCCACATACATATATATTGTTACCTATAGCACCGCCTCCAGCACCTTGTCTTGTTGCTGTTATAGTAGCTCCTGTTGCCCAGAAATTCTCTGTTGCAATTTGTGCTGTAGTATACCATGGTGGTACACCTTCTACACTGAAGTCAGGTGCTTCACCACCTTGTTCTATATCTGCTATCTTAGCTATAAGTTGAGATATAGAGCTACTAGTAGAAACATTAACTTCTTTGGCAATAAGTGCATCTACTAGTGATTGTTTTACACTATTGCCATATTGAAAAGCCTCATTAACAGCCGCAACAATACTTGATTTATTAGATGTTTGTAATTGACTTAAATCTCCTATAGCATTATTTGCAGACGTTATTGTAGATTGCACACTACTTAATGAGTTGTTTAACTCTGCTATTTGTGCATTAACATTTTCTTTGGTTGCATATTTAGCAGATATAGCAACACCACTATCGTCCATTACTGCATCCTCATGCGTAACAGGATATATGTTTGAATCATTTGCTCTAAGTTGCTTTATATTAGACATTTAGTTCACTCCTTTACTCATTATTGTATTTCTTAATTATATTACTAATTAAAGAACTATCCTAATTCTAAGATAGTTCTTTCACTTTATTTACTATAACTTTTGCCTTATCTGACTTTTTACCAGTAACGTGTATATATTGATGATCATTAGTATCGAAGTAGTTAACTGTTCTAGCATAAGTACTAGAGAATATTACTAATTCTAAAGGTATATTATCTTCAACTGTTTCTACTTGTACGAATGCCATAAGCTTATTATTTCTATCATACT
>JAEIGA010009930.1_pt1 | contig 14425 bp, 14 predicted proteins | sample 9270691 | NCBI WGS metagenome assembly JAEIGA01 (sample SAMN17057246, study PRJNA624740) | gut metagenome | biome: biome; isolation source: fecal sample | host: Bos grunniens | place: China: Xizang | collected 2019 | reverse complement strand
CTGACAAATTTTTGTTCAATAACAGGCAACATCGCCAACCCACCACCCACAACAAATAAGGCAATGCAAAAAAATGTGGCAAATAAAAGGCCTAGTTTTTTTATATATGAAACTGACATAGATCAAAATATGATTGTATAAAATAAATTTGTCAATCGGTTATTTATTTAAATGCAAAAAAATATGATTGACTTAAATTAAACAATAAAATAAGATGAAAAAATACATTTCCAAAGGAATAATTTATGAAAAAAATTTTTTTATCGCTCTGTTCAATTTGTTTAATTTTATCAATAACTGCCTGTACGGATGAAACAAATCTTTCAACTTCAGCCATTATTTTCACCCGTCCTGAATGCACAAGCACAGACCAAGCTCTTCGTTTTTTTCGTAAGTTACAAAATAAAACCGGCATTATTACCTATGAAATCAAAGATTTAAGCATCGCGCAAAACCGTATTCTAATCAAAAAATTTGCAAAAAAACATCACATCAGTGGTCAAAACCTTTACACTCCTATTATTTTTACCCCAAAAGGATATTCCTCAGGATGGAATAAACAAACAGAGGAAAACTTAAAATTCTTGCTAAATGTGCGAGAATAAGACCGTTTCCTTGCGTTTTTCAAAAAAAACCTCTTTTTTTTATTGATTTTCCTTTTGACATGTGAAATAATGATTTCAAGTTAAATATTACTTGGGTGAGGAACAATGCAAAAAACAATTATAGAACAAGAAAAAAAATATGACATTTTAAAAAATGCTTCAGGTGATTTATTGTTTATTATTAAAGCACGTTTAACAAATGAAGAAAAACCAGTTATTTGTTATGATGGTGGTGATCATGCGGTTTTTTATCGAAATAAAGAAAACACAATTGTTTTAGACTACATTAACCCAAATATCCGAACAAATCTTGAAAATGCATTTAAAGTTCTTATTGTGGAAGCTCAAGGTTCCTCAATCATTAGAGAATATTTTTCAGAAGTAAAAATGTTAAAGGAATTACCTGCATTCAATATTGAATTGGCTTAATTATTTGTATGTTGTAAAAAAACACCGTTTAACGGTGTTTTTTTATTTCTATTAAACTGTTGCCTTTTGTTTAAACATACCCTCTTCTACACAATCAACCAGAGCTGTTGAATACTTGACGGGTTCAATTGCTCGAACCCTCGCAAATAATGGACCCTCTCTGCATAATGATAAAAATAAATCAACTACTTTAACAGGCCCTTTGGCAAAAACTTCAACCGAACCATCACTTCTATTCCTTACCCATCCGGTTAAAGATAGTTTCGTTGCTTCGCGCACACACCAAGCTCTATATCCGACGCCCTGAACCCGACCAAAAATATAACAATGAATTTCTTTCATCTATTTTCGTTTCAAAATTTCAGTTAATGATTTCGTAATTTGATCTTTTACCTGTTCTTTTAAACTCTCTTTAACATCTTGAACAGTATTTTTAGGAGACTCTGTTTGTTTAACACCATCAACCACATCTGTTTTCTTTGTGTCAGTTGTGAATATATCTTCTCCAAGAGCTATCTGACATAATCCCCCAATCGGCACATAATCATTCTTCTTATCTGATTTATCTCCGGTTAATTTATTTTTCAGTTTTTCCAATTCTTTATCTCTTAAATCAGCTAAGGCGCCAGCCGTATCTTCACTCATTTTAATATCAGAAAACGGACCTTGCAAACGAACATATTGAGCAAAAGAAAGCTTTTTATTTACCTTATTATTTAAATGATTCAATGAAGGAATCAATGAAAGCGACAAAGTTTCGTTTGCAAAATCAATATTTCCACTCACAACTAAATTCATCACAGCTGTTTCAATTGCAATATTCTTATCTGATTTTACAACTCCATCTTTAATATCCAATTTCATCGCCGCACAATTTAATTCAGATTGAGCTTCTGTATCAGCATAGGAAAACGCACTATTTTTTGTTGCAATACCAATCAATGAAGGCAATGAATTAAACCACTTATTTACAATCAAACCAGAAGAAATTTGGGCTTTCACTTCCCCACTTAAATGACCCATAATTGATTTTAAAGAATCACCTTGAGATTGAACTTTAACAAAAATATTTCCGGTTGCATTTCTTAAATGAGGAGAAACTTCTTTTAAATCGCTTATCATCAGCCCCAATCCGGTTAAATTTAAGGAAAGCGACATTGGTTGCGTTGCAACATTCACCACCGCATCTCCATTAATATTTCCATTTAAGAAATCAAATCGATATGGATTTAATTTAAGATGACCATCATTCAAATAAACCGTTAATATTCCCTTATGATAGTCTTTATCCGTTTTTAAAACTTTTAAATTAGAGAAGAAAACACTTAATTCCCCGTTTACCTTTTTTAAAAAAGCAAAATCCAATGGTTTATTTTTCATATTTTCCAATTCAGATTTTTCAGCACTCTTGGTTGGTAAACCTTCTTTTTCGGCAACTATATCAGACAAATCAAAATAATTTGAATGAATTTCACCTTTAACAAACGGAACTTTTTTTGATAAATCAACACTTCCTTTAACAAAAACATCTGATCTGTTGATAAATAATGAAAATTTATTTAAATCAATTGTTTTATTTACATACAATGCATCAACATCAATTGTTGCCGGTTGAATACCATATCTATTTGTAATATCATGACTTTTCACTTCACCACTTGCCTTAACAGAAATTTTGGGTTCTGTCGCAATATTTTCAATAATTGAATTAATATGTAAATTAGCCATATTCTTAATTTCAGCAGTTATCCCTGATAACTTAAATGCATCCAAAGATCCAATTACGGAAAAAACCATTGAAAAAGGTTTACCGTTAGCTAATTGAGAAAACTCTTTATCACCAAACAAAGATAATGTTTTGCCCAAATCAGGAGATGATACATCAAATGAAAAATTCATATTTTTTAATTCATAAATATTCTCCATTTGACCAGAAACCTTAACCAATCCATCATATGCTCTGAGATTTAAAGTAAAGTCTTTTAAATATCCTGAACGCAAAACTTGTAACAAATTTGATGTTGCAAAAGTCATCTGAATCGGTGTGTTTTTATAATTCAATTGTAGTGTTGCATTTTGAAGCTGATTTAACGAAAAACTATTAATAACAGCTACCTCATATGTTTTACCAGAATCATATGTCACAATTGAATCTGAAATGGAAAATTGATCAACTTTAATACGTCTGACGTCAAACTGTCTTTTACCGTATGAAGGCGTTTCTTCTTTTTTTTCATTTTTAACCACCGACTCAAAAGTCCAGTTATTCAAGTTTTCTTTTTGGATTAAGTAAATTTTTGCATTGTCCAAATGAACGGCATCAACTTGAAGAATTCCCTGAAATAGTGGCACAATGGAAAATGTTAAATCAGTTGTACCAACAATGGCAAAGGGTTTATCTGCAACAAATCCATCCGGATTTTTAATAGATAAATCCTTAATTGACAATTTCGGAACCAAAGACATTTTAAGTTCAATCCGACCTACTTCAACTTTTCGATTTAAAAGTGAACTGACTTCTCTTTCAATCGGCTCTTTAAAATGATTTAAATCAACAAATAAGAGGATCACATAAAGACTTGATACTAAGATGATAGCCAAAAGAAAAAGATAGCGGATTAATCTTATCATTTTTATTCGTCCTTCTTAAAATAATCAAATGGATTTACTGATTGTTCTTCATCAAAACCAAGAAAATCAAAAGTATTTTTCATATGAGGTGGTAAAGTTGCTTCAAATTCCATCCAGCCTTTTTTTACATTCGGATGCTGAATTTTAAGTGCCCTAGCATGCAGATGCATTTTTTCAGAATCTTGCATCCCAACAGCCAAAGCCCGTTCACCACCATATTTAACATCTCCAACAATTGGCGTGTTCAATGCCATTGAATGAACACGTAATTGATGTGTTCTTCCTGTTAAAGGACACATTTCCAACCAAGATGCCTTTTTAGCCAAAGAATCGATTACCCGATAAAGCGTTTGAGCCCTTTGCCCTTTGTCAAAATCAATTTTCATTTGTTCTTTACCCTGAGCCCCAGGCAATTTAATTAAGGGTGCATCAATTTTACCTGATAAAAGTTTTGGTTTCCCAACAACAACTGCCCAATAAACTTTTAAAGCTTTTCTCTGCTTAAAAGAGGCTGCCAAAGAAGCTGCCGCATTTGCCGTTCGCCCTAAAATTAAAACACCGGATGTATCTCGATCCAAGCGATGAACTAAATGAGGCTTTTCCTCTTTTTCAAAACGAAGCGCATCTAAAAGTCCATCAATATGACGAGTTGTTTTGGTACCACCTTGAACAGAAATTCCGGCCGGTTTATTTAAAACGATAATATCTTCATCTTTATAAATAACCAATGATTTCATAAACTCAACATCAGCTTTGGAAAGATTTCTGGGCGCATTTTTTAAATTATTCGTTTCAACCTGAAGTGGCGGTACTCTGATTTCATCTCCGATGCTTAACCGAAAATCCGTTGATGTTTTTTGACCGTTTACCTTAATATTTTTTCCACGAATCAACTTTTGAAGTTGACCATTTTTCAGCTCCGGATAATGTCTTTGAAACCATCTATCCAGACGAATTCCTTCATCGTCTTTTTTCACTTTAATAATTTGAACCTGTGCCACACCTGTCTCCTTATAACTTCTTATATATAAACTATTTAAATAATGCAATTAAATTTTTTTCTTTTTTTGTTTTTTTTCTCTAAGTTCTTTCCAATAGGTTAATCTTTTATTGATTTCGCGCTCAAAACCTCGTTCCGGCGGGCGATAAAATTCTTCACGTTGCATACCATCTGGAAAATAATTTTGCCCCGAGAAACTATCTTCCAAATCAGGATCATATTGATATCCTTGATTATACCCCAAATCCGCCATCAACCTTGTCGGCGCATTCAAAATATGTTTTGGGGGCATTAATGTTCCGGTTTCAAGCGCTTTTCGTTTTGCTTCATTCCAAGCCTTATAAATACCAACAGATTTAGGAGCCGTTGCCAAATAAACAGCAAGACCGGCAACTGCCAAATCTCCCTCTGGAGACCCTAACCGTTCATAAGCATCCCAAGCAGAATGCGCTTGTACTAAAGCTAAAGGATCTGCTAAACCAACATCTTCACTGGCAATTCTTGTTAATCTTCGAAGCAAATATTTAACATCCTCACCGGCAGTAATCATTCTAGCACACCAATAAAGAGCTGCATCCGGATCTGATCCTCTGATTGATTTATGCAAAGCAGAAATCAAATTATAATGATTTTCCGCATTTTTATCATAATTAGGGAACCTTTTTTGAAGCAAAAGTTCCAAAGCTTCCTTATCCAAAATTTCATTTTCAAGCGCATACGCATAAACAGCATCAATCAAACTTAAAAAATACCGTCCATCTCCATCTGCTACCGCCTTAATATAATTTCTTCCAACCTCATCAAGAGGCAATGGTTTTTCAAATATTTCTTCTGCTTTTAACAATAATTTTTCAAGAGCAGCATCCGTCAACCTCTTTAAAACAAAAACTTTACATCTTGAAAGCAAAGCGCCATTTAATTCAAAAGAAGGATTTTCTGTTGTTGCCCCAACCAAAATAACGGTTCCATCTTCAACATAAGGCAAAAAAGCATCTTGCTGAGCCCTGTTAAACCGATGAATTTCATCAACAAAAAGTAATGTCCCCTTCCCGATTTTACGCCTATTAGCTGCCGCTTCAAAAACCTTTCTTAAATCAGAAACACCGGAAAAAACTGCCGATAACGATTCAAAATGCAAATTAACCTCATCCGCTAAAATACGTGCAATCGTTGTTTTTCCGCACCCAGGAGGTCCCCATAATATAAAGGATGACACTTTTCCCGAAACAAGCATCCTTTTTAAAGGTCCCTTGTCTGAAAGCAAATGTTCCTGCCCCACAACGCCTTCTAACGATGAAGGGCGCATTTTATCAGCTAACGGCTTTTGTTCCATCCCTCTTGAAAATAACGTATCAAAACTCATTTTTTCACCAAAATTTTCTTTATTTAATTTGTTTAGTATACAGTTTTTTTAAAAAAAACTCAAATCAAAACATCAACAAAACCCTTTTTTATGAAAAAATATAAAAAGCTCTTGATTTTTTATAAAAAAGAAGTTAAAATAGCGCCAAATGAAAGTGAGGTGAGTCCCATAGTTACAATCGTCGTTCATGACAACAATGTTGAACAAGCTTTGCGCGTGTTAAAGAAAAAAATGCAACGTGAAGGTAGTTTTCGTGAAATGAAATTGCGTCGTTATTACGAAAAACCATCTGAAAAGAAAGCACGTAAAGCAACAGAATGCATTCGTCGTTCTCGTAAGATGAAAAGAAAACGTTTCAGCGTTGAAGGGTACTAAACACCTTAAAAAAAAATATAAGCAGCGATAGCGCAATATTTTTAAAAGTTTATGTATAGAAGTAATTTGTCTTATGACAAATGAAAATTGGGCAAAGAAAGGCGATCCTCTGATCGTCTTTCTTTATTTTTATCATGATTAAAAACAATTTTTTATTTATATTCAAATTTATTTTAAGTTAATGTAAAACTTTAATTTTTTGTTTTATTTTATTGATATAACAATAAAATATATCTATTTTATATAAAAAAGATAAATCACCGTTAAATATCCGACTTTAAAATAACCCTTAAAAAAATAAAGGGCATCTTATTAATTTTACAACAAACACATCAAAAATCTAACCCATTAAAAAAAATAAACTTTTTTATTTTTCATTTATCTTTAAAATACACATAGTTTAAGTAACTCTTGTTTTAGATTCTTTTCCCCAAAAATTTGCGTTTCAAGCATATGAGTAAACATGTTACCATTAATAAAAAATCCCCACTTTCGTGAGGATTTTTTATTAAAAGAAAAGTTTTAATTTTTTACACGTTGATGATATTTACCATCAGATTCGTTCTTTTCAAACTCTTCAATACCATATTTATCCCATTTTAAGATAAGTTCCTTATCATCAAATTTCACAATGCTGGCATAGTCGGTGAATTGTCCATCAACATCACGATATGCTCTGTATTTTGAAATTTGAATAACCGTATCTTCCCAATAGCGATGTTTGACCGGGATTTTAACTTCTTCAAATGATTCACGCTCTTTCATCAATTCATCTGAATATTCCAAAATATGGAACCCATCTATCGTTTTAATCTTTTCTTTTAAAACTGCAACATCTGGATTGTTTTTTGCTGAATCCTTAATTGTTTTCATAAACGGTTCATCAATCAGATAAAAATATGATTTATCTTCAACATAACCTGATAAAATCTGTTCTTTGGTATCTTCAACCAATTTCATTGTTTTTTTACTTGGTCGGTTTAAGAAACCATAGTTAACATTCTTTTTATGCTTAATAGCCCAACGCCACATATGACGATAGTTTTCATTATGAGCAAAAATAAAAATATTTTCATATTCTTTATCCAATCGATCCCATTCTTCCGAAACCATTGGTAATGGTTCTTTAGGAGAAATATAAATAAAATCAGATTTTGATTTATATGTTGGATATAAATCCCATACTTGAACCAATAACAAAAGCGGTAAAAAGACAAAAGCTCCCTTCGGAAAACGAATAACAAATCTTTTGATAATAAAGAATGCCAACAAATACCATACTGGCCAGAAAAAACGACCTGAATAACGGAAAACATTTCCAAGCCAATCAATTAAAGGACCTGGTTTATAATCCAAAACAACAGCCGTTCCCAATTTTACTTGAGAAGATAATGCAAAAACCGTTAATCCAAGCAACAATAAAGCAAGCGGATAATTTCTTCTTAAATTTTCACTTGAAAATAATTGTTTGACCGAAGGGAAAGAAATCAGCAATAAAATCAACAATCCAAAACCAAAATAGTTATCTGCATCAAAATCAGCTTTAGGTGTTAAGGTATTAAATACTTGCGATTGACTCCAAATCGGATTAAAGAGTGCCGTTAAATTTAAACCCAACGTTCTCCATCCGCCACTTGCTAAATTTTGCTCTGTTGAAACCATTCCCAACAAATAAAACCAAAAACCAAAAACAGCCGCCAAGAAAACAAGCCCTTGCGCCAAATTCTTAATCGAAAGTGTTTTTTCAATCCAAAATTTTTGATACATTAAAATGAAAAAGAAACCTGATATAATCGGCAAAAAGTATGGGCATGTTAGAATAGCAAATGAGAATAAAACACCCATCCAGATCCATTCTTTTTTGGTTAATCTATTATTCAGATAAAGCAATAATGTAAACAACACAATGAAGTGACACATCAAGTTAATGTGAACAAATACACGCGTCATCATAATTGGTGCCGAAACAAAGAACAATGATCCCACAACAATAAAAAATTTATTTTTAAAGGCATGTCTAAAAATCAACACTGATGCAATGGCCTGCATAATATAGCAGAAAAACATCCATACGCCGACAAATTGAACTTCCGGAGACAATCCAAATGCTTTATGAAAAAACTTAAAAATCAGCGCCATTAAAGGTGAACCATCTGTTCCATGCACAGAAATTCCATATGGATACGCAAGATTTGTATGCGTAAAAATCGGCCACCGCCACTCATCCATTCGATAAAAAACACTGCCCAAATAAGAAACGGTAAAATCACCGCCTTTTACGACAAAATCTAAATTATATATATTTAAAGACAGCAATCCAAACAAATATAAATACGCACAAATAGTGATACCAACAGTCACCAATATATCCGCATTACATCTGATAAAACCATCTTTAGAAAAAAGTTTTTTCAGCATTTTCACCTCTATTTTACTATTGTTGTTTTTTTGACGATATATTTTGGACGTTTTTTTGTTTCCATAAAAATCATCCCAATATATTCACCTATAATTCCCATCATAAACAATTGAACACCCCCCAAAATAAGCACAACACTCATCAAAGATGCCCAACCGGTTATCACAGAACCTCCAAAAAGCTTTTGATATAAAACATATGCCGTAAATAATCCCCCAAACGTTGCAATAAAAAGCCCTAAATAAATAGCTAACCTCAAAGGTTTCACACTAAATGAGGTGGCACCTAATAAGGCAAATGCAAACATTTTTCTGAGAGTATATGAACTTTTACCGGCAAAACGCTTTTCAGCGGTATAAGGAATCGCTTTTTGTTTAAAACCCATCCAAAAAACCATTCCTCTTAAAAATAAATTATTTTCCTTCAATGAAGAAAACACTTCACAAACTTTTTTATCCATTAATCTGAAATCAGCCGACCCCTGCGGTAATTTAAGGCCGGAAAAAAATGAAAAAACCTTATAGAATAAATTGGATGTCACTTTTTTGAAAACAGAGACATTTTCGGTATCTTTTCGAATAGTATAAACAATATCAAAACCGTCTTGCCACCCTTTAATCATTTCATCAATTAATTCTGGTGGATGTTGCAAATCCCCATCCATAGAGATCACACAATCACCCGTTGCATAATCTATCCCTGCCCTTAACGCATATTGATGTCCAAAATTACGGGAAAATGAAATATAATTTATTTTTTCATTTTTTGCATGAGCTTCTTCCAACTTTATTAAAGTATCATCTTGACTCCCGTCATCAACAAAAATCACCTCATACTCATGATATTTATTTAAAACCGGCAATAATCGATTCAGTAATGCTTCTATATTTTCAGCTTCATTATATGCTGGAATGACAACGGACACTTTAAATTCAGTCATTTTCCCCTATCCTTTTATGCCACTGTAATTGATTTTGTTTCAAATGTAAATAAAAAAAACGACGCTTTTAACAAAAAAGCGCCGTTTTAACAGCATCATTTATGCTTTTGGACACTCCGCAGCTTTTTCAGCATTGAATTTAATCCATTTTTCATCAGCTTCATCTGATGATGAAATAGCGCCTTGTGGACATTCTGAAATACAAACCCCACAATCAATGCATTCATCTGGATTGACCACTACTTGCGTTCCGGCATCATGAAATGCTCCTACTGGACAAACTTCCACACAGGTTTTGCACAAAACGCATGAATCATTTACAACTGAAGGCATATTTTTCTCCTTAATTTAGTTAATAAACACCCGCACATAATACCTATGAAAAAATTTTAAAGCAAGCTTTTTTTATATAAAAAATTATCTTGACCTACTCAAAAAATAAAAATAAACTAAGAAGAGTATTACAGGAGATTAAAAATGACTATTTATTATAAAAAAGGCGAACAAGATCAAAGACCCTGGGGTGAATGGGAAACAATTGATGTTGGTGATAAATACATTGTCAAACGCATCACCGTTCACCCAAATTCAAAATTATCACTTCAAAAACATGAACATCGTAATGAACATTGGATCATCACTGAAGGTGAAGCTATTGTTACACTAAATGCCGAAACAAAAATCGTCAAAGAAAACGAACATGTTTTTATCCCTGTTCAAACCATTCATCGTGTTGAAAACAAAGGCCCAAATAATCTTACTTTCATTGAGATCCAAACCGGTGATATTTTGGATGAAAAAGATATTATCCGTTTAGAAGATATTTATAACCGCATTTAAAAGATTATAAGTCAGGTTTTAACTCTGTTGGAATTTGCCAAAAGTTTTCTTTTTCTTTTATTGGAACATATAACATATTATATGATTTAATAGTAAAACCGAGCGGATTCGCCAACTTATATGATTGGGATGCTTCTTCATACTTTATAAACCTTGCTCGAATAAAAACCCTGAAACGCAATCTTCTGGATGTATGTTCAACCTTACAATCAATACATTGTTTAGAATTATCTGAACAATTACAAATCGGCGTATACGCATCCGGAATGGGCATATCAAATGTATCAAACACAGCTTCCCATAATGTCGGCTTTATCTTTTTGAGTTCATATAAATGCACATCACGAACAAAACCTTTGGCCCTTGATTCACTAAATAAGCTGCGTGATGACATTTGAAACGGCATATAAACATTTTTAAGATCAGAATAAATGGCAACAGGACCACCTGTTCCCCAACGAGACTGCATCGTTGAATTTTCCCAAACAACACTATGCCGATTAATAATATATTTTCGCAAAAGAGATTCAGCAAATAGATCTAATGCTGTCACCCTTTTATTGGCATATTCCGATGGAATCAAAACCTGTCTGGAAGAATCAATCGAATATAAATGAACACCACTGCGATTTGCAACGTTCACATCTATTCTATCCGCATAGTAAACAAAAAAACCGGCAACAGCAATCATAATTGCCAAATTAAAAAAGATTAGAAAAGCAAGTAATCTAGATGTTTTTAAATACCGGCGCTCTGGTAAAGCATGCACTTGCATTTGTTCCGGATATTTTCCAAGTACATCCGGTGAATCATCTTTATCATTATTAAAAAAGAAATTTAAAATCCCCATTGTCCCCTCTACTTTTAATTTATCTCAGAATAAAGAAATAAAAAAAATAAATCAAGCTTTTTAAAATTCTTTTATGATTTTAATTGGTTTAAAACTTCAACTGCATCATAATCTTCTATAATTCTTGGCGCCAAATTAAAAAGATTTTGATAAGAGTCAATCATCCTTTCATCAACAACAACTGGCTTATCATTTAAGCTTAAAATATTTTTCATTTTTTCAAATCGATTTAAATTTTCATCAGTTAAATAAGTTGCCGTACTCAAAACTTCTTCAAGCCCTTCAACTTGCCCCATACAGTAGCAAATCGCATCACATCCTGCCTCAAGTGAACTTTTAACTTTTTCACTCAAACTTCCTTTTAAGGCTTTCATATCAATAGCATCCGATATCAAAAAACCATCAAATCCTATTTCTCCACGAATAAGTTCACTAATTGCTTTTTGAGACTGCGTTACAGGTTTAGAATCAACTTTAGGTAATAAAATATGCGCCGTCATCATTGAAACAGATTCAGAGGCAAGCATTTTAAAAGGGTATAGATCTGACTGAAAATCATTTAAATCCAAATCAACAATCGGTAATGCCAAATGCGGATCAACCATTGCCTGACCATGTCCCGGCGCATGCTTCAAACAAGCAATTATCCCATTTTGATGATATGTTTTTACCATTTTTTCAGCTAAAACAGTCACTTTTTTGGGATCGTCACTTAAACATCTGGATTTTAAAACATTTCCCGTTTTTTCATGAAGCAAGTCAATGCAAGGAGCATAATTTAAATTTATTCCCATCTTTTTTAAATCATCAGAAATCAATAGAGCCTGCAAAAAAGCAACTCTTTTTGCCACATCTTCCTCAAACAAACCAATGGCTCTTTGCGATAAATATGACCTAAAAAAAGGTTCTCTTAAGCGCGCAACCCGACCACCTTCCTGATCAATGCAAATCAACACATCGCCCCTTCCTATTGTTTCTTTAATTTCCTTAACAAGGGATTGAAGCTGATGTGGCGTTTCAATATTCCTTAAAAAAAGAGTTACACCCAATGGATTATGCTTATTTAACAAATACTTCTCTTCATCTGTTAAAGCAGTACTTGAAACAGAAACAATCGCTCTTTTTATCAAATTCATTGATGTTTACCTCTTTTGCAAAATTGACATAAAAAAGCCATCTGTACCTGTGCGATATGGCGAATACCTAAAAGATTTGACCTCATGAAATGCAGGATATTTTGAAACAAAATCTTCAATCTGATTCTCATTTTCATCAAATGTTAACGAACAAGTAATATATACTAAAAAATGTCCATTTTTAACATATTCTTGCGCAACCGATAAAATTTCAGCCTGTTTTAACGTGATGTTCTTTAACTGTTTTTCCGTTAAACTCCATCTTAAATCCGGGCTACGCCTCCATGTTCCGGTTCCTGTGCAAGGCGCATCAACAACCACATAATCAAATTTTTTGTGAGCTTCGGGCAATTTAAAAACCGGCTTGATAATACTTACCCCTGCCCGCCAAGCTCTTTTTGAAAGCTCGCTTAAGCGTTTATACGATGCATCATATGCCTGAATAAACCCTCTATTTTTCATCATTTGCGCAAAAATCAAAGATTTACCCCCTGCTCCCGCACAAAAATCGAATACATCATCATTTGGCTTAATTCCTGTTGCCAATGAAAGTAATTGAGCGCCTTCATCTTGCACTTCAATCAAACCCTTTTTAAAAGCTTTCGACTCTTTTAAATTTGCATATTCATTTAAAATAATCCCCAAAGGTGATCTTTCACATAAACTAACATTGAGCCCTTCTGCCTGAAGCATTTTAAAAATCTTATCACGATCACCATTTGCTCTTAAAACAATTGGAGCTGTTCCCAACATAGCCTTTAACTCATTTTCCGCATCAGGAATATGATCTAAAAACCAATCTTGAACCTCCAACTGAACATCTATCGGCATATCATCTGAAATGGGAATTCCCTTTTCTTTCAATGCATTTAACTTAAACAACCAATCAGTACCCGAATAAGCATAATTTAATCTGGCCTTTGCTCTTATAGCGCTCCAAATCAAATCTAATAACAGCTTTCGATCCTCAGATTCAATATATTTATGCGTTTTCGTATAACCATTAACAATTTCATTTGCAGATGTTGCCGATGAATCAATTTTTTGCAACAATTCTGCCGCAATTTTATAAATATCTTCTTCTTTCATATATATCACCTTTTTTGATAAGTTATTTTAAAACCATTAAAAAAAAATGTAAAGATAAATCCTTAAATAAATAAAGAAAAAGCGGTCTGAGAAATCCCCAAACCGCCCTTTAAGATATTCTATTAATTTTATGCCTTTAACAAATCCAAAAATGTTTGTTTTAAAGTCATATTACAAGTGATCATTTCCTGAGCATTAACAATATCCATCAAAGAGGTATTCCCCTTAAAGTCAGACATAAAACCACCAGCTTCTTTAATCAATAAATAACCTGTTGCAATATCCCAAAGTTTAAATCGCGTTGCAATATATGCATCATACTGCCCCGCTGCAACACTGGCTAATGCCATTGTTGTACTTCCATTATATCGAACAGAGGCAACTTTTGTGATCACCTTTTCAATTGCCTGACGATTTCTTGTGGAGTTATATCCATTACTTCCGATTAAAGAACAATCCAAACTGTTACGACCGGAAACACGCAATCTGACATTTCCTGTCGGCGTCATTAAGAAACTGCCTTTTCCTTTTTCAGTATAATATAATTCATTTGTTACCGGATTAAACGAAACCCCTGCAATCACATCATCATTTTCCAACAAAGCAACCGAAATTGAAAAACAAGGAACCGCATGCAAAAAGTTTGTTGTTCCATCAATCGGATCAATAACCCAATAATAAGGACAACCCTCTTTTGGTTCAACACGTTCACTTTCTTCCGTGATAAATCCATATTCCGGTTTATCTG
>JAEIGA010009929.1_pt1 | contig 14425 bp, 12 predicted proteins | sample 9270691 | NCBI WGS metagenome assembly JAEIGA01 (sample SAMN17057246, study PRJNA624740) | gut metagenome | biome: biome; isolation source: fecal sample | host: Bos grunniens | place: China: Xizang | collected 2019 | reverse complement strand
TCTCATAGTCAATAGTATAGCATAAAAATATTCACCCCACCAGTCCGACCCCACCAATGGGGTCAGACCCTCGACCCTTTAGACCCTCGACCCTTTACAGAAGGGTTCGACCCTTTTTGTCCTAATCCGTTACCTTCACCGCGGCAATATCTCCTATCCCAAGCATCGCCATCAGAAGCCTATCAACGCCTAACGCAACGCCTGCCGCAGACCCTATTGATTCCAACGATGAAAGAAACTCTTCATCTAACGGATAATCTAACTCGCCTAAATTACGCCGCGCCTCTCTTGCTTTTTCAAACCTCTCGCGCTGCTCACTCTCGTCGCAAAGTTCGGAAAAACAGTTTGCAAGTTCAATACCGTCAAAATAAAACTCCCATCTCTCAGCAACAAGATACCCTTTATCTGAAATTTTTGCGAGAGAAGCGGCCTGAGGAGGATAGTCCATCAGAAAAAAGCCTCCGCCCATTTCTTTAAACGCCATCTCAATTTTCGTAGCCATGTCAAAGTCAAAACGGTCCTGATCCCACTTTCCTTCCCACGGATCCCACCCGGCGTAGAATTGATACGCCTCTCGCACAGACAAGCTCTTAACAGATTTATCAAGGCGTTTCTCTTCAGGGAGCATATTAGAAAGATAAGTGAGTAAAGACGAAAAATCATTCTTTATATCAATATACGATCCGCCTTTGCGGTACCATTCCATCATCGTAAACTCACTGCTGTGGCGAGATCCTACCTCCCCTTCCCTGAAGCACGGGCCTATCTGATATATTCTCTCCATCCCCGCGGCAAGAAGTTTTTTCATCTGCAACTCTGGTGAGGCGCGTAGATAAGTATCTGTTGCCGGATACGAGACGTAATCAAGCTTCGACTTCGGAACAAGCGGGCAATCTATATGTTCCTCAGGAGCGGGAGAGACAATACGAACAGGAGTTTCGACTTCTACAAAATCGCGAGAATCAAAAAAACGGCGCAAGGCACCAAGAACTTTCGCCCTGAAAACAAGCGTTTTATTTTCAGGGCGCACATAGTTGTTCATTTTGGGAAAAGAAATCACAAATATCTTTCGAGATGACGCGAAATGAGAGGTCCAAGGCGAGACTCAAGCCAAGGGACGACTTTCCAGTAATCGCGAAGCGCAAGGTACTCACCGATGGGACCTGACTGACCGGGCTTTACTCCATACTCGCATCTGAGCATGATGTTTCTCGCAGTAGCTTCATGAGAGACGAATTCGACAACTTGCGTCCTAAAGCCGAGAATGCGCATAATCATCGCGCGGAACGAATCCGTCAGAATATCGCACATGCGCTCGCGCAAAATGCTCTGCCTCAAAAGCCCAGAAAAAACGCTGGCTCCTTCAACGCCGCGCTGCGCGCCGATTGTCTTATTAAGCTCATGCTGACAGCAAAGAACGCTCAAAACGTACTCAACTTTCCATTCGACGGCCTTTGCCAGAGCCTCGTCAGTTGCAGTGTCGCAAGCGTGAAGCGAGACGACCATATTTACTTTCTCGCCCTTCTCCGGATTATAGGAGGCAATATCGGCCTCGACAAAAATAGCCCGTTCAGACAAATCGAGCCTTGTGGCCATCTTGCGGGCAGAGTCTATGACATCGGCTCTGCGGTCAACGCCGATAACTTTTACGCCCTTCATTCCGAGCGCCTCAGAAAGATAGCAGGAAAGCGCAAGCGTGAGATACGCCTTGCCGCAGCCGCAATCAACTACAGTAAACGATTCTCCGTCACGCGATTTGACAGTTTCGCCAACTGCACGAAGAAACTCGTTGACCTGATCGTATTTTCCGCGCATCGACGCGCGGACGTTCCCAGATGCGTCGGCTATGCCGCAGGCTTTGAGAAGCGCGGTGGAATCGAACTCGTTGAGAGGAAGCTTCTTTACTCTGTCGTGCGGACGCACAACGGCCACTCTTGACATTTCGGCCGAGCGCGAAACGAGCTGCTTGCCCTTCTTCGTGACTCGAAGATGAAGGTCTCCCGTCGCCGTCATCAGATGAAGGTCTCTAGCGCCTCTCTGATTAAGAATCTCCTCAAGCCCTTCTGCCGCCGCGTCAACGGAGAAATTCTTCACCATTACGCGCCCGTCATCGTTCATTTCAGCTTGGAACTTGCGCTCACCGCCGATTTCAACAGGGCGCATTGCGATGCGGAACGGCTTGCCGCCACGCCGCACCGTCTGCACAATCTTCATAAAACCCTCGCCAAGAACGCGGGCTCTAATTTCTTCTTTGACGGCGGAATCGAGTTCGAAGCGGTCCATATTTTTCAATCTTAGCGGTTGACCAAATCTTGAACGGCCTTTTTAACAGCCCACCATTCACATTTTCCTTCAACAGCCTTTTTGACGTCGAAAAGCTTTGAAACTTTCTCAAATTCAGCAGCAAACGACGCGTCCTTTTTGAGAATGCGAAGCTTTTCGGCGGCAACGATGCCGTTTCTCAGCTGAAGAAAGCGCCAACTTGGCTCTGCTCCTGGATAAACAAGGAATGTGTCTCCTGCGCGCCAAGAACCGAAGCCAGCTTCCTTAAGAGGATCTTGCGGCCAGCTATTCCACGCCCAGCGGAGAAAGCCGTCAAGACCTGAAATGGCCGGATAAACACCAAGCCAATAAGCATCTTCGTTCGCGGAGGTTAAAAACGTGTTCGGATAAACAGGCCAGCAACAAACGTAAAACGTTGTTTTAAAACCTTTCTTTGTGCGGTCATTGCATTCAGCGAGAAAATCACATGTCACATGACTTAAAATCTGCGAATAAATATCGATATCAATGCCGTCAAAATCGCTCGGTTTGCGGTTGCCTGCCATTGCAATGCGCATTCCAGGAGCATAACGGTGGACGAGTTCGACTATTGCCTTAACCTCCTCGGGGCTACGCTCATCCATCGACATTATCGTGTCATTATACCAGCCTTTTTCCTTGAGGTGGGCGGCAAAGCGCTGCAAAAACGCACCCCAGCGTTCTTCAAACTCCTTAGTTCCTGGCTTTTCCTTAAGCTTCCAAGGGCAAAGAGAATAACATGAAATGTCAGGACCGAGCCCGCATGAGCGGCCGAACTCAACATACTCATCGAAGAGCTTGAAATCACCTTCAACCATCGAATGGTACGCGTCGCGGCACTGATGGTCCCACGGCTCATCAAGAAGCGACACCGTAAGAGTCTTCTGCCCCGCAGTGGCAAGAAGCTCGTAGACAGGCCTCATTGCATCGTAATGCTCTTTAGAAAAAGGCTTTACGTTCGCAATGCGCGCAACTGCCCACGGGTGCTGCCAGAGGTCGAGATAATATTTCCAATCCTTTGCAGGAGGGAGCACCTTATCAAGAACTCTCACATGAACCATGCCAAATTCATAAACGCCGCTTTTTGCATCGGCAGGCACTGAAACTTCCATAACTCTCGGGCCTGCACCCTTTGCGCCCCAGCTGACGCGATCATACCGCTCGCGTATATCAAGAGAAAAAGGAGCAGAGACAAATTTCACCGGCATCATCGCGCCTAGACGCACGGAAAGAGGAGATTCTCCAATCTTCACTTCACATGCATCAGGAATTATTTCCGCAATCGTTTCTCCGCGCCACACTTTGACCTCGTGAACCTTAGCTTCAAGAGAAAGCACCGCAACGGCACAAACAAAAGAGAATGCTAAACTTTTCATGCCAATCCTTTCTTCCTTATTTCTCAATCAACCGTGGCGCCTCATCTGTCGCGTCTGCGGAGGATCTATCACCTCGACAGGCGTTACAAGTGCTTGCTCCTTTGCAGTTTTGCGGCGGATGCACCACATCTGCACAATCGAGAAGAGATTCGAAAGGAACCAGTAGAGCGAGAGCGCCGACGGGAACGAGTAGAACATGACAAGCATCATGACAGGCATAATCACCATCATCATCTTCTGCTGGTTCTTATCGCCGGTAGAAGGAGTGAAGGCACTTTGAAGAGCAGTTGACACTGCCATAAGTATCGGAAGAATATTAAGCCCGCCGAACGGGAGATATGCGGCGAGAAGCCCTTCCGGCTCCGAAAGGTCGCCAATCCAGAGGAACGGCGCATAGCGCAGTTCAACAGCGGAACGAAGAACGTTGAAGAGCGCGATGAAAACGGGAATCTGCACGAGCATCGGCAAGCACGAGCTCATGGGGTTCACTTTCTCAGAGCGGTAAAGGGCCCAAGTCTCCTGCTGAAGACGCTGCGGATTATCTTTAAACTTCGCCTGAATCGCCTTCATCTTCGGCTGAAGCTCCTGCATCTTCTTCATGCCGACCGTGGACTTGTGCGTCAAAGGCCAAAAGATAAGACGCACGAGAATCGTCAAGAGAATAATGGCGATGCCGTAATTAGGAATAATCGAATTGAAGAAATTAAGCACCCATACGACCGGGTAGCATATCCATCTCCACATTCCAAATTCCATCACATCCTTCATTCCAAGGTCCCAAAGAAGAGACTGTTTCTTCGGACCTACATAAAACTTCATCGTGCGCGACAAGCTCTCTCCGGCGATATTCGCTTTTACGGCAACTGACGAGGGCTTGTAATTTGCCGATGTCATATCGCGCTGAACTACGGCTGAAAAGCCTGAAATAGGAGAGTCGGACGAAGCAAGCGCCGAAACGAAAAAGCGGTTTTTGACTGCAATCCACTTCTGAGGAAGCTGAACTTCGCTCTTTATGCTCTGCCCCATTCCTTCCGCGCTCTTCGAGCCGCTGCAACCGCCGGACAAGCCTCCGACGAGATAAGGCTTTAACGGCGAGTCATCATCACTGTGGTGGACAACTTCACTCTTTGATCCAAGAATCTGAAGGGAGTCAACGGAAAGAAGATCGTTTTCAGATTCGCCCATCGCGATAACGCCGAGAGAAACTGACGAATTTTTAGGAGCCGCTCCGCTAAATTCGTCGCTGTACGAAACTATGTATCCAGAATCAATCTTCACCGTACGTTTTACGACGGAATTTGCGAAAACGACCTCGTTGGAAGAGGATGAAAGTATTTCAAACGATGAATAAGCTGAAGCGCCCTCCACTCCCTCAAGTGCACCGAGCGGAGAAGATTTAAAATCAAATGCGACAGGAGGGTTATTCTCGCCGATTGGACCGCGCGAACGGGCGTATTTTTTCAAAACGGCATTTTTAACGACGGCTCCCCACGAGGAAAGCTCTATTTTAAGTTCATCGTTCTCGAGAACGATCGTCTTTTCAGGAATAGACGGCAGGGAGCTCTTCGCTTCAACAACCTTATCCTCCTTCTTCTCTACAGGTGGAAGAACTTTATCAGGAGATACTGCAGCGCTTTGCGAATTGGTGGAGACGCTCTCTACTTCAGTTTGAGCAGCTGACGCATCTGCAAGAGCTTTAGCCCTTTCAGACGCCTTGCGCGGCGATTCAACAAAAAGATACCACATCAATCCTGCACCAAGCAGCAAACATGCGAATTTTTCGAACTTGTTCATTTTTATTCTATCCTTTCAATTCTTTTTCAAAATCATTTTTCCAGCGACCCTTCTGCGGCACAGGGTCATATCCGCTACGACCGAACGGATGGCATCTTAGCACTCTCCACGTACCAAGAATCACGCCCTTGAACGCTCCATGGACCTGCAGCGCCTCGAGCATGTAATTTGAGCAACTCGGCGTAAACCTGCAGCAATCACCGAACAACGGGCTTAGCGTTATTTGATATGCTCTTACAAAGAGCTGCAATATCCGCGATAACATCCCGGACACCCTTCCCCGCTATTGCACGGCGCGCAACAAAAATCCACTCGACACCTTCAGGAACATCGCCTGACTTTGCCATCAATCTGTAAGCCTCCCTCATCAGACGCTTTGCTCTATTGCGATCAACTGCGTCATGGAAGGTTTTCTTTGAAACGACAACGCCGGCCTTGCGGTCGGCGTCTTCCGATTTGCAATACCACGCAACGAGGAGACGCCCTTTAACAGAGCGCCCCCGGTCGAAGACACTTTTGTACTTCGCGCCGGGGAGTCGCGTGGACATGTATATCAAGCCATCAGACCTGGGTCAAACGCTTGCGGCCCTTGGCGCGGCGCCTGGCGAGGACCTTACGCCCACCCTTCGTCGCTTTACGAGCGCGATATCCGATTTTCCTTTTCCGCTTGATTTTGGACGGCTGCCATGTCATCTTCATTTTTCTATTCCTTTCAACTTAAAATGTTTGTATATTTTACCATATTATCCCCCTCTTGCGCAAGCGCACAGAGTTTGAGGCCAAGCTACGCTTATATCCTATTAATTAGAACAGGCGATATTAACTGAAAAAAGCGTTGTAAAGCGCTTTAACCGCTGCGTCTCTATCCTGCTTGCGTATGGCTATCATAAATGAGACTTCAGATGAGCCTTGATTGACCATCGACATTGAGATGCCTGCAGAAGCGAGAGCCAAGCACGCCTTTGCGAGCATTCCCGGCGTATAGCACATTCCCTCGCCCACCACCATCAACATCGTAAGATCGCGCTCAATTGTGACGTAATCAGGCTCAAGCTCCTTGCGCAGATGCTGAATTATCTTATGCTCCTTTTCCTTGGGAAGGAACTGCTCTTTTACCACAACACATTGAGAATCAACGCCAGAGGGCATATGTTCATAGGAGATGCCTTCATTTTCAAGAACTTGAAGGAGCCTGCGGCCGAAGCCGATTTGGCGATTCATCAAATATTTCTCAACGACGATATTGCAAAAACCGTCGGCAGAAGCAATCCCGACTACAGTACCCGGAATGACGCGACGCGACTGCTGAATCATAGTACCAGGTGCACTTGGATGATTCGTGTTGCGGATGTTGATCGGTATGCGCGCTTTAACGGCAGGAATTACGGCATCATCGTTAAAAACACCGAAACCGGCATACGAAAGCTCGCGCATTTCTCGATAAGTCATCGTAGGAATGCCTTCGCCATTCTTCACTTCCTCCACAATGCGCGGATCGCACGGATAGACGGAATCTACGTCAGTGAAGTTTTCGTACACGTCGGCGCAAACGGCAGCTGCGAGAATCGACCCGGTGATATCAGAGCCGCCACGAGGAAATGTTGCTACCTTTCCTTCCTTAGTATATCCAAAAAATCCAGGATAAATGACGAGCCCCTCAAAATTTGAGAACGCCCTTGAAAGACGAGCGTAGCTGTCGGGATCGAGCTGTGCATCACCAAAGCCGCCCTTGAGAACAAGTCCCGTATCTTTCGGAGAGACATAACGCGCCGCCTTGCCGCGCGCGGCGAAAGCTTCTGCGACAAGCTTAGCGTTATTATCTTCGCCTGCCGCCTTCATAAGATCGAGAAACTCTTCGCTTGCAAGCGTAGAGACTTGCTCGATGCGCCCTTTGAGATCTTCTTCAATTTTCTTTGTTATTGCATCGCCCAACTTAAGTTCATCCGCGATGGAGGCGTAACGCTCGACAACATCACCGAACGCAAGATCGGTATTTTCGCCGTCAATTGCCTTTTGCGCAAGCGTTATAAGAAGATCTGTGACCTTAGTATCCCCCGAATGGCGCTTGCCCGGCGCCGACACAACGACAATTCTTCTGGCCGGATCAGCCAGAACGATATCCATAACTTTGTTTAACTGCGTCGCATCAGCAAGCGACGAACCACCGAATTTACAGACTTTCATCTTCTTTTTTCCTATTTTTTCAGGCGCGTATTATACCAAATATCTAATATTGAGATAAGACGGGCTTATATGCCGAGCAGTTTTTTTGCTCTTGCAGATATTTCAGTCAAATCGATTTTGCGCGACGAGCCCACGTAACCGCCTTCCTTTAACATATCCACAAAACGGCGAAACTTATGATTGCCAGCAAGAAGATTATCTAAAACCTCAACTTCCGCAGAACCAAACGTGCAGGATTCAGAAAGCATCCCGGTGGACTCAGCCGTAACGTACATCTTTTTCGCAAGGCGCACAAAAGCCGGAATCGGATTAAACTTCTCTCGCGAATAAATGAGTTTGTAATCAAAGGGAAACGAATCGACCACTCTTTCAACATCATCTGGCGTACGCCTTGAGGTGGTGACCCAAAACTCTTTCCCCTTATTCTCTTCAAAAACTTTTTCAAGCATTCTGCGCATCCATTCCGCAGACATTTGAGAACACTTGTTAGGCCCGCCGACAACAACAGCGACAGAATCTTTTTTCGGTGTATGCCGAAGAAGGAAATTCTCCACTCCCGCTTTGTAGAAGCTTTCATCATTCACGACGAGATTTGCAGGAATCTCTATGACATTAGGCGCTTTTTTAGGCCTGTCAAAGACAGGCGCAAGCACACATGAAAAACTTGCTGTTCTATATCCTCGCGGATAGAGAACTACCGCCGACGGCTTTGCAAGAATTTTAGAAACTACTTTTACAGCATAGAAAGTGCCGCTGCCTGTTCCTATCACAACGTCAATGCCGCTTAAAGAAAGAACGTTTTCGCTTAAACGGAAAAACGCCTTGCTTCTGATACTGAAAAAATCAGATAAATAACTTAGCGCTTTTGCGAACTTAGATTTAAACTGAACGCCCACGAGCACATAATCAAACCCAAGCGCACTAGCAAGCGCCTTAGACTGATTCTCGTGCCCGGCCTTGCCGTCTGTCAATATAAGTGCTTTTCCCATATTTTAAAGATGTAAATTAAAGTGTGACGCCGTCTTTAAAAATGGCAATTCCCCGTGAGGATTCTCTTTCGTTTGACGCCGCCTCGCCGGAAGAGATGGATAAAACTTTCGCGGCAAAAGCCTCAGTATCGGCAAACGACATGGCATCCCAATCTATCCAATGAGGCTTTGCCTCGGCGAGAGCCGAATTTGTCGCGATTTTCACCGTAGGAACAACAGTCCCGAATGGTGTGCCGCGGCCAGTAGTAAAAAGAATGAGATGGCAGCCCGCCGCCGCAAGCACAGTTGAAGCGACTAAATCGTTTCCTGGCCCAGAAAGAAGAGTAAGCCCGCGCTTTTTCACTTGCTCGCCATACTTAAGAACATCGACAACGGGAGACTTCCCTCCTTTTTGGACGCATCCGAGAGATTTGTCCTCAAGCGTGGTAATTCCGCCCGCCTTATTGCCGGGAGACGGATTTTCATGGCATACTTGGCCATGGCTTTCGTAGTACTTCTTGAAACCGTTGATCATCTCAACGCACTTGTCAAACGTCTCACGGTCTGAACAGCGATTCATGAGAATAGTTTCCGCCCCGAACATTTCAGGAACTTCCGTAAGCACCGCCGAACCGCCACGAGCGATGAGCCAATCGGAAAAACGCCCGACGAGAGGATTTGCCGTAAGCCCGGAAAAACCGTCTGAGCCGCCGCACTTAAGCCCGACCACAAGTTCCGAAACGGGAACTTCCTCACGCTCTGTCACGAGATTAGCCTGAAGTTCCTTGATGAGACGAATGCCTTCCTTATATTCGTTGCCCGCCTCCTGAGCGAGCATAAAACGAATATTCAAATTAGAAGTGTCTCCAATGCGCACCTTAAAACTCTCAAGCGTATTGTTCTCGCACCCGAGCGCCACAACAAGAACGCCTCCCGCATTCGGGTGACGGCAGAGCGCGGCGAGAATTTCTGCCGTCGTTTCATGGTCGTCGCCAAGTTGACTGCAACCGTAAGGATGAGTAAGGGCAACTCCTCCGCAAGATGAGGCAAGACGCTCAGCAAGAGCATTTACGCATCCGACGGTAGGCACCACCCAAATATCATTGCGGATGCCTATCTTCCCTCCCTTGCGGCGATAGGCCATTATGCTCGGCACCTGCCCGCGGAAAGGAGGCATCTTGACTCTCGCCGCTTCGTCTTCCTTATATTCGTACTCAAGCGTTCCTCCAAGATTTGTTGCGACATTATGAACATGGACGTGCTCGCCTGCGGCAATATCGGCCGTCGCATGACCAATGCTCATACCATACTTGATGACATCTTCACCGGCGGCAATCGGCCTTATCGCGTACTTGTGCCCGTCGTCGCGGACCTCCACATTATCCTTAGAGTCAACTATCATTTCAATCAAACGCTTTAAAGCGCGATATTAGTCGAGCCCTTCTTAAGCGGAATTTTAACACCCTTCCACTCAAACGAACCTGGCACAGGCGTAAAGACTTTGCCTTTTACTTTTTCGCCATCAAACGTGAGATCAACCTCAATCATCTTTCCGCACGGATGCGGCCATGAAGCCTTGACCGATTTGAGCGAGCCCGGCTGCGGAGCGATGCGCACCGTTGAGAAGAACGGCGAAGCCGGTGTTATTCCAGCAATTCCAGCGCGCAAAAAGTAGAGCGGATGCGAACCCCATGCATGACAGTCGCTGCGGGCACTCATCGTTTTCGTCTCGGGGCATTCAAGACACGTCGTGCAACCGATGGCAAGATAGCTGCGCCAAAGATCAAGTTCCTTCAAGAACAAATCAGGACGATTGAATTTGAAGAATGTTTCAAAAAGGTAATACTTAAAATACACCGTCGTTCTCGTAAGCGACGGGTCAGAAATGAGTTTTTCAAAACATTTCTGCGCCTGTTCGCCTTTAATAACATCGGCAAGAAGCATGATTGCCTGAGTATGCTCCGAGAAATGGCGCTTGGCGGGATCGTCGGCGAAAAGCTGGCGCGATTCATCCCAGAACGTCTTGCGGCAGGACGCGGCGACCTTTTCGGCAAGTTTTCCCCAATGTTTTGCGATATGGTTATTGCCCATCGCCTTTTCGACGCGCTCCGCACCGCGCAGCGCAAGCACCCAGAAAGCGTTCACAACTCCGCACGGATCGCGGTTGAGCGCGCCAGGAGGATTGCCGAAGACCCAATCCTTGGACTGCGGCCAGTCAATAAAAGTCCAACCGGGGATATCTGCCAAGAGACCGTCTTTGCGGGCGTAATACTCAATGCCAGAGAGAGTGTTGCGGTAACCGACAAGGCGAGAGCGCAGCCATTGGCGGTCAGAATGACGCATCATGTAATCTGGATGCATCAAGAGATAGCAAAGAGTATATGAAAGCCCCTCCTGATGCCCCCTCGTCGGGAAGTTGAACGGAACGAGCCCGTCGGAAAATTTAGCAAAATCGTAAAACTCGACAGCTCTACGCACGAGCGCATCGTCGAAAGTCATTGAAGAGATTACATTAAGCTGCGCGCGCGTGTCGCCGGGATACATCTGCTGCTCGTAATACGGACAGTCAAAGAGCATTTCATGTGCGCACATCTGCATACTGCGCACACATATATCCTGTATGGCGGGAAAATCCTTTCCTTCATTCGAGACGAACACACTTTCGCATTCAAGCGGATAGCGCGATTCGATAAGCGAGACTCTCTTAAGAACAAGCGGTTCATCCTTCGTCTTGACCACAATGGTGCACCAGCGCCCGCATCTGAACCAGGTAGACGAGAACAAAGCGTCCTCGCGGCCGTCCGAAACGAACGTATCGCCAAAGCCGTACATCCTTTTTCCCTTCCACTCGCGCCTGTCGAGCTTAAGAGAAGTTTTCTCATCGAGAAGAGACTCGGCCCAACGCCATTCAACGCTTGCGCCGCGTCCGCCCGAGAGAAGCACTTCGGGATACGCGCATCTATATTCGCCGAGGTCTATGATGTTGGTCGTAACAGTATTCGGCGCGTAAGTTTTAGGAAGAGTAAAATCGACATTAACGCATTTCCCCAAAGGAATGTATCTTTCAGTCTGATCCTTCAATTGAGTCGGGTAGGCTTGCCATAGCCCGCACCTTGTCCCGCCTACCACATTCGCATCAGGAATTGGACCGCGCAGCACGACGACGCCCTTCCACTCGCGCGGCATAAGAGCATAAGGGCCAGCTCCTACTGCTTTATTCTGAGCACCTGTCCCCCATGGACCGTTGTGGATAAACCCGTTGTCCTCAACTCCTTCAACAATACCTGCGCTCCAAGGGGCTATACCAGTTGTAAGGCGAGAGGCATATTCACCTGATGCGGCAAGAGCGAAGCCGAGACGAACGGAAAGCTGCGCAAGAGGCGCATTTCCTTCGCTATGTTTCCAGACAACGGCTTCTATGACATGATCGCCCTTTTCAAGGTTCAATTTATAACTTTGAAACATCCAATTATCTATCGTGCCGCGATGAGGGCCCCTGCCGACAAATTTGCCGTCGCAAGTAAGATAAAACCTCTCATCGGCAGAAACGTCGATTTCAAACGATGCGTTCTTTTCTTCTACTTTAAAAGGACATTTGAATCTGACGATACGCAGTTTTTCAGGGAAGACTTCGCCCTTCAAGTCTGCATGCGTTATCCATGAGGCAGAATCGAAAAGAGAAAGTTTCGCTTGAGAAGTACTACCTCTTATCAATCGCGCAGGGCGAATAATCTGCTGCGATGCAGCTTGAGCGGAGAATGCCGCAATAACGGCAAAAGCAAAAAGACCGACTGAATGAGAATATCTGTTTTTCATTTGATGAATTATATCAAAAAAACTCATCCGCCGCCTGGCGCACCGAGCGATTTATGCAAGGATATGGGGAATTTCTTACATTCGAGCATTATGCATATACTTTCATATATGCATTTTCGCTACGGGCATCCAAAAAAACTAACGCCATAGCCTATATAAAGTCAGGCGCGATGGGGTCATCGCGCCCTACCGGTTTGTCTGGCGCGATGGGGTCATCGCGCCCTACCCAGTCATCGCGCATTGACCATGACGCGTGGTCTTTTGCGCATTTTGTTATAAAATACCACGCCGATGCCACGTCAATGGACAATGGACCACGATGATTCAATCGCTTACACGATGGATTCCATTCCTCTCTTCCCTCTTCCCTCTTCCCTATTCCCTGTTCCCTATTCCCTCTTCACTTGAAAAAAACTAGTGAATTCAATATCAAGGCGTAAAAAACCTTTTACAGACACTTACTATAGCAAACTTTTAAACTCGTCTAATGTGCGGCAGATTTTTACCACGTTCCAAAGTCTGCTCCATTGGGGAATCTCTCGCCAATACGCGATAAGCTCCTTCATTCTTCCAAGAACAGGCCTGTCGCAGCCAAATTCCTGCCGCGAAAGCTCAACATATTTTGCAAGAAACTCTTTAATATCCACCCTCTTGCCGAGCAATCGAATAAAACTTCTCCCCACCATCGTCTCACGATTTGCCCCATCAAACGGCACGACAGGAAGATCGCCGTTTACAACAACCCTCACTTTTGAAAGCGCACAAATTCTTTCCAACGCCTCTTTATTGCACTCACCCTCATACATCTGCCGTGCCGTTCGCGCATGAACCGTAAGAAAGCGCAACGGAAAATTATTGATAATCGGCATTAGTTTCTCAAGCTCTGAAGGCTCATCCACACCAAGGCGCACTTTAAAAGAAAATCCACCTGGCATTTCCTCGCACCCCGCCTCAAGCATTCTGCTCAAATTTTCAGGCGTCTTCAAAAGCCCGCTCCCACGTCCCTTGCGGCGCACCATCGGGAATGGACAACCACCGTTAAGATCGGCTCTCTCCCAGCCTGCATCCTTAATGCGCCGTAGCGCACGGCGCAATTCATTAGGATCTTTCCCTATAAACTGCGGCGTTACGGCAATCGCCTCACCTTGAGGACCATTTTTAAGTTCCCTGTCAGATAACGGATCAATCCCTTTCATCGCGGAAATAAAAGGCGTTATGGCCTCAGTAAAACCCATCTCCTCCATAACGGAGGAAAACGCCTCTCTAAAAGAGCGGACAGTAACGCCGCGCAACGGAGCTAATATCATTGCTTTCTCTCCGCGTACGCCGAAAGACGCCTGGCAAGCGACGTGCGCCTCTCTTTAACAGAATTTATACTTATCGCGCGAGAGACCGCATACGGAACGCCAATAAGAAGGACGAGCTTTTTCCCGCGAGTAATGGCCGTATACAGGAGATTGCGCTGTAGCATGACATAATGCTGTGTATGCATTATTATGACAACGGCAGGGTATTCACTGCCTTGTGACTTATGTATCGTCGTCGCGTAGGCAAGAACGATTTCATCGAGATCGGCCGCTTCATAGCGAACAGGACGTCCGTCAAAAAGAACCACGAGCGAGCGAGACGAAGGATCTACAGCCTTGACAAACCCAATATCGCCGTTGTAGACATCCTTATCGTAATTGTTGCGCAGCTGCATCACGCGGTCGCCCGTACGGAAAACAACTCCGCCACGCATGACAGAATCACCATCTGGATTGAGCGCCTTCTGAAGTTCAACATTTAGATTGTCGGCTCCAAGGATGTTCTTGCGCATCGGCACAAGAACTTGAACATCCTGCATCGGATCCATCCCGAACTTGCGCGGGATGCGCGTCGTCATAAACTCGATCGCCCTTTTCAAACATATCTGAGGATCTTCGCATCTGACAAAATAAAAATCAGTATCGCCCGAACGCACTTCAAGAGGCTCGCCCGCATTGA